>Ga0208438_1000171_pt1 | contig 18551 bp, 31 predicted proteins | sample ColrivemetaGS545_FD_187607 | JGI IMG/M metagenome (GOLD analysis project Ga0208438, IMG submission 187607) | Estuarine microbial communities from the Columbia River estuary - Flood tide non-ETM metaG S.545 (SPAdes) (version 2) | ecosystem: Environmental > Aquatic > Marine > Intertidal zone >...
TATCTGCCATTTTCTATTGCCTTAATTAAATCGTTATTACCGCTAGCGGCTATGTTTAAACTTAAATGAATACACGCAATCCCGTCAATAATTAGTTGACTAGGCTTGTCATTCATAAGTGATTCCAAATATTCTATTTTATCTATCATGGTTAATTGTAAACTCTAATTTCTATTGAGGTGTTAAGTAACGCGCTATCTATTGCAGCACCTGTTGATGTAGTTATTGTATTAATAGCAATACTATCAATATTTTTTCTAACAATAAGTATTGTTTGAAGCGGCTCTATTTGGTTACTTAATGTAATTACTTTGCCACTAGTAAATGCATCCGTTAAAGTACCTCTATAATCACCCGCTGCAAACCTTGTCCAAACTATATCACCTATTGTATTTTCTAAAATAGTAACCGTTGGCGCAGCCGTTCCACTTTGACTAATCAAAGCAACATAACTTTTATAGTTTAATAATAAGCCAGTGCTATTTTCATCGGCTGTTATATTACTACCAAATACAATTAAGTTTTCGCAACTTGATGGAATTACAATGTTATTACCGACTGCCAAACAATTAGTCCCTCTATTTTGGATGTTAGTACCTACGTTTAACGAACTATTTAATCTATAACTTTGTACGTTTTCGCCAGCATTAACCGCTGTATTATTATTTATATTTATTGATTCAGGAGTGAAGACATCGGTATCTAATAACTTTACTAACTCAACTTTTGTTGATGTTAATTCTAATGGATTGTAATTTTCAATTTTATTTACAATGTAATAAGCCCCATCAATAAACAGTCTATTTCTAAAATCAAATAAATAAATATCTTTTTCATTCAACCATAAATACTTAGTGACAAATTTTGCATCCTTATCAATTAAGTTTTTTAAATAGTTCCTGTGGTATCTATTATATAAATTGTTAGTTGTAAAATAGGCTTGAACGTAATTATAGTAAACTTCCTTTGGTGGTCCGAACATTAAAGATACAGTCGGGTTAAATGGATCGTCTTCCATGCCTGCATATAAATACTCATTTGTTGCTAAATCAGTTTGCCCTTGCTGTTTGTAAGTATAAGCGTTAGGGCTTGTTTTAACAGCACAATAAAGTATTCTAATGTTAGCGGCTATTGTCTTTTTATTCGTGCCGTCTAATTGATATATGCGAGGGTGAGCGATACCCATTCCATAGTTACCTACATTTGGAGTTGCTGAAAATATTAACTCATTCTTTTTATCACTTTTAATAAAGTCATTTACTACGTCAATTTGTTCGGTGCCATAAGTTTCATTATGTGTCTTTTGGTATAAGTCGTTAAAATAATCTGCATCACTTTTATAAGCAAAGATATAACGCTTACCTTCTAATAAATTTGGATTTATACTTTGCTCTTTTGCCAGGTCGGTTTTATTTTCATAATCAACAATATCGGCATCGTAAAATTCGTCAAAGGTTTCAATAATTAAATTATTCTCATTGTCTTTGTCTACATCAACATATAAGTTAAATGCCTGAACTATTGATTTAAAAAAGTCCTTTTGTTTTATTTTAGTTGGTAGTGAATTGTTAACCTCTAATGAATCTCCTTCTTCTATTGTAGTTTGACTATTTAAAATGTATGATGTGCTTCCACCAACACCACTAACTGATTGTAATGATACAGTACCGTATGCAGGGTCTAACTCATTGCCAGCTGCATCAAAAAAAGTATATTCAGGAATGGGAAAAGAATTTCCGTAAATATCAGGGTCTGTGTAATAACTATTAAAATGCCTAAATTCAAATACTTGCCTTGCTAAATTACCAGCAGTAATTGGAATGTCACCGCTTGCAATATCAAATGTGTCAAAATAATCAGTACCAACATTAAGTGTGGCAACTTCCATTCCATTAGCTACATAAGGATAAGGTGAGGTTGATTGTGCCCAATTTTGCCCGAATAAAATACTTTGTGAACTTGTATTATTTAAGGCATACCAAATGCCACCGCCACCTGATATTTGAATATAATTTGTTACTCTAAATAAACCATTAACCACTACTGTTGTTGCTACAACTAGTGGAAAACCAGGGTCAAAATAAGTAAACTTTAATTTTAATTTTTGATGATAAACAATATTATAATTTTTACTAAACGCAAAAGTTATAATTCCATTTAAGTTTTGGTTTCCTGTATCAAAAAATGGCAAAGGAGTTTCTTTATTAAAAGCTGTAAAATTATAATTAGCTCCAATGGCATTGGTAAAAGGTGGCGTTACATGACTTGGTATTATTGTTAAATTAAGATTTGAATTTAAACCTACATATAATTGTGACGCTTGTAGTTGAGCCAAAGAAGCATTCATAGTTGTTACGTTGGAATAACAATACAACTTTTTAAACTCAGCACTATTTAAGAATGTACTTGTAAAAGTCCGACCTGTTGCCGATATTATCTTTGTAATATATTCATAGATACTAAAGCAAGGTAAAAAATCTTTTACATTCCAAACAACATCACTACCTCCATTAGTACCCCTATCTATTAACGGATATACATAGCCTGTGCCTGTGCCTAAATAAGTTGTTCGTGAAGCTATTTGTAAAGCCCTTGTATAATTATGGTTGTATGCGCTGAAGTTTAAATCGTCCGAAGTGTTTGCATTCCCTGTTATGTATTTCTCGCCAATATCAACAAACAAAGAACCACCCGCACCAATTATTGAACATTCGTAAACTATTGAATTATCAGGGTTTATATTTATTTTAATCAGTTGTAAGTCACCGCTGAAATTTTCAATCTCATTTACAATATACCTAACTGGTGTCTTTAAATTCTTATTAAAGTATTGCGTTGCTACATTTACGCTAAAGATATTCTCAAATAGTTTATTGATTTCATTCGTACCATTTAGATTAATGGTTTTACTAAAAGATGCTTTGCGTTGATCGGGGTTTCTAACATCTGCTAAATTGTAATTTAAGCTAACTGGAATATTAACTGCAATAGGATATTTATCGAATGGATCTAATCCGTTCCTACCTTTTAATTCTAATCTCGTAACTACTGCCATAATTATATACCTCTTTGTCTAGTTTCCATTGTATCGAATGAGCAAGTCACACTATAATTAAATAACGATTCATTATCTAGTTTATATTCCTCATAACTATTTGTTGTTATTGTAACTGGTCTATATTCAGTTCCGTCCCACAAATAAACAATAGGGCTGCTAAATAAATCATTTAATTGAGTGCTTTGTGTTTCAGTTATCCAATCAGTATTTAAAGTAATTGATGAATCAATCATAGTGCTAATATTGTGCACCTCTCTATCGTAACTATTAGATGTATAATTAAAACTAGCGTTTAAATAATCTTTTTGCAAAGTAACTGCATTAACTTTTTTATTAAAATTTGTTTTACTTAATTTCTCGAAGTGAAAGAATAAGATGTTACCATCTCTATCTAAATAATATAAAACATAATCTTTGTATTTTGTGCAAAGTTCCTTTAAAGTAATTGAGTAACGTACTATGTTGCCCGCTGCGCTATTAAATGAAGTTCTAATAACATCGCCAAGTTGAGGTGTAGCAGTTGTAAACATTGTACTATTCAAACGCATTACGTATAAACTTAAAGTACCAGCACTTGGTAAAGCTGCAATATTAACGTTATCAATAGTTGATGCACCACGCCTTAAATCAACGCTTATATTAGTTATTGGCGTTGTTAAATTTTGTATAAAATGTAAATAGAAATCCTGTGCTAACATTAATCTGTTATCGGGTGTTATTGTTGTTATGTCTTTTGATAGGAAGTATTTGCCCGAAGTTCCATTAAATACGTAATCTGCAAAGTCATAAACCGCAAATGCTTTATCATTTAAACAACCGTCAAAGGCTGAATATCTTATTCTCTCTTGTTGCGCTGTATGAATAGTTCCTGAATAATATTCTTTAATGTAAATATCAACGCTAACTAATTTATTAGTCGCTACTTGTATCGGGGTTGCTAAACTTAATGTCGGGTTAAAAAAATGTTGTATGTAATTCTTTACCCATTGTTCTGCATTAAAAACCAAATATCCATCTGGTCTTTGTAATATATTTTCAGTATAAATTTGACCGCTGCCATTAACCTCAACAGTTACAATATATTTAAAATCGGCAATAGCTATTTGATTAGATATTGCAGTTATATACTGCTTATTGTAAGCAGGCATTATATCTTGTGGGACTTGTTTAAGTGTTAGTGCCATTATTGTATATTTATTATAAAATCTGTTTTTATTATTTCAGCTATTTTAGATTTCAATTCCTCTAATCTACCATCTTGAACTACTTGCTCAAAGAAATGTGTAGGCTCTAATTTTTTACTTTTTAATTTTCTTGAAATTAAGAATGCCGCCGCCCTCTTTGCATTTTCAAATGGCATCTTTTTTAATGTATTTAATTTTCTTTTGCTTTTTGATTTGCTTTGTTTTTCTTTACGAGCTGCCAAATCACTTATTCTTAATTTTTCAGCAAAGCCCCTTGTTGCACTCCATTCAGCTATTTTCTTTTGCCCCTCTTTACTTACGCTAGCAGCCTTACGACCTTTATCAACTACCTCCCAATAATCATTCATAGTTAAAGTAAAGATTAAACTACCACTTGAAAATTTAACTTTGTTTGCTAATACGCTAGCTTCTAATCTACTTGTTACCTTTCTGCCTTGATGCTTTGCAGCACGTTCATCTAACTTTTTACGCAAATTGCTTTTTAAGTCAACAGTTAAGTTAAGCCCAAACTCATTTAATAAATCAATTATTTCTTTATCTATTGCCATTTAATGCTATTTCAAACTTTCCTTTATCCTTTAAGTAGGCTAACTTATTGTAAAACCTTAAAACGTTCCATTCGTAAATATTATCTTCATTTAAGCCACTATCTTCGATGCAGAGGCTAACGCTGTATTCCCAACCCCACTGCTCAAAAAAGTCTGAAATTCGGAATCTGCCTGGACTTCCGTCATCATTTCTTGTATCACTTTGTCCGCTTGCTGCAAACAATCCTCTATAATCTCGCTGTAGTTTTTCAAACAATTTGAATAAAAAAAAACAGCCCCTAGTGTATTCTTTAACTTTGCTTTCTTAAAATACTCTACATTTCTAAAATGGTTGTCACTATTGTAAACCCAACCTTTTAAAGTTAGTTCGTGGTGGCATATTGCCATTAATTCGGGCAAACATTTAATATAATCGTTTCCGTTGTTTTTAAGAATGGTAGTAAAGTCTTTTTGCTGTGCAGTTGTATATTGATGGATTTCTTTAATGTATCTAAATTTATGAAAGCCAAAACGTACTGATTTCGCAATCGGAAATTGATTAATTGGATTGATTAAGAAAGCAGCACCCAAAAGCATATCGTAAACCTTAGTAGGTGATAGGCTTTCTATGTAGTCAATTGATTTGCCAGTTAAAATTGATAGTCTTTTGCAAGCCATATCCAATTTATCTAGTTTTTCGGTTTTAAGCAACTCCAATTGTTGGAACTGCTCAACTGTTAAATCTTCGTATCTTTTAGGAATAGTCATTATAATAATATAGTATTTTATTTGTTTTTTACGTTTATTGAATAAAGAAAGTGCTTTTTTTAAGTCGGTTTAAAGCTACATATCTAACCGAGTCCCAAAAGTGATTATTCCTATCTTCGGGTACATTTATATTTTTGCCTGTGCTATCGGTTGCCCATCTATAATTATAAGCCTCTTTAATTGCATTTGTTGACCTTGCTGTTATAAATATCTTTTGTTGCTGTAAAGTATCTATTGAATTACGGATTGAATCTGGTCCTTTCTTTGCTCCCTCTATTCTAAAACCTGCCCTACGTAAATCCTCAATACTTTTAGGCTCAGCACTATCTGCTACAATCATTTGATTTCTTTGCACCCCCAATTCAGTTAGTTTCTTTATAATATCACTATTGGTTAGCCCTGTTTCGTAAATCAGTTCGTTTAAATATAAATTGCCGTCATATCTATAAACCGCTGTTAAAGTAGTTGGATCGGATGTAAAACCCCAGTCTATACCATAGGCAATAAACTCAGCATCATTTGGAACGCTATCACATTTAGCCCAATTGTTAAATACTACCCCTTGTAAATTACCGATATTACCTAAGCCGTAAACATTCCATAGATTAGCCCAATATTCATTTTTAATCGTGCCATTCTCATTAAATCCATTTGTTTGGTACATCAATATTTCATTCTTTTCATTTTCAGAAAGTAACTCATTATCTTTAAAAGTTAATTGCAAAAAGTCGCAATCGGCTCTTTTAATAACATCGGTGTCAATATAAAATTCACTATCTGGATTGTAATCGGCATAGACTTGACCGGCACGTGACGCTACTTGTCGGTAACTTTCAAAGTCTATTTTATTGACTTCGTTAAAATATGCGACATCTGAACGTAAACCTTTACCGACATCGGACTTGTCTAATCCTATAAATTTAATAAACGAACCATTTGGGAATCGGTATAAAGTACCTGCTAAAAATCTATTTTCATCATAGATACCAATTAACCGCATAAGTTTAACAAAGTCTTTAATGACTGTTAATCTCATTTTAGTTAACTCAGCACTAAGTATTAATATTTCTTTATTAGATTGACTACTTGCATGATTGATTAACAATATCAATATACTTATTGTTTTGCCTGCACCTTGACCGCCACGAATAACCCTAATCCGTTTCTTTAAAGCTGCTATCTTCAATAAGGAGGTTGTCCTTTGAATCATCTAATGGATCTAAGTTTAATATCTTAATTGGTACATTTAAAGTTGAATCCATCTTATCAGTCCAACCTAATTTGTTCTTTGCGTAGAATATTCCTTTGCCTTCATTTGCAACTATATCCGCTGCTAAACTTTGAAATAAGTCATCTATCTTTTTTATAGTGTCGGATTTAGCTTTATTATCGCTTTTAAGCCATTCATAATATGTGTCCCTACTAATTGTGTCACCTACATTACGAGGCATCCATATATTCAAAAAGAATGCTATTGTAGGTATATGCCTTTCTCTTTGCTCAACTATCTTACCCGAACCAGTTGCAACCTCTTTAACATGATTTAAACAAACATCAATATATTGATTTGCATAGTTAGGTAATTCGTTTATAAATTCAATCGACTTATTATTTGACATTATTCCAAAAATTTATATGTTCGTATTCGTCTTGCATCAATTCATTATATAAATAAAAGTTCGTTTCAATATCACCGAATTAAAGTAATTAATCCTGAAGGGTTGGTGCTGCAATCCCCTTGTTGACATGTGTGCCATCGTAAGTAATAGATATAATTAAAATGTTATTAGTATAAAGTATTTCTTTATCCAAAGGTTTATACTTTTTAACATTCAATCGTAAGTTCCTTTCGCATTCCTTACCAACCCTTAATCTTTCCTTTGGGTTTGGCTCTTCTGCATAGTCAAATGTATATTTCGCTTTGAATGGCATTACTTCTTTGTATTTTTAGGTTTAACTTCCTCACTTTGATTAATATACGCTAGTATAATTTTAAAAGTATCTTTGTAGATATTTTGGCAGGTTGCACATTCCGATAATACTTCAGCCGTTGCATCGATTGAGTTATACGCTTCGAGTACCTCTTTTACAATATCATTCGACTTGTTAGGGCTAATTAAATCCATTGCTACTGCATAAATAAAATCTTTGTGTTTAATTAAAGTTTGATTCATTTTATTTTATTTTTTATTTCTGATTTAAATTTATTATTCTCGTAAATTAGTTTCCTTTGGTTTATTCCAAGTTCACTAGCTATTTCCCTTGTTGATGTAACCACCGACTTAAATAGTATTTCTGCTTTATTCGGTTGCTCTTTTGCAAATTTAACTGTCCGCTCAAACTTCATATCTATGTCAAAATTATAACTTTCCTCTGACATATCAAAATTTACTTCATAATCATTGTGCCGTTCAACTAAAGGATTTTTTGTATTAATTAGTTTGTTTGCCCGATGCCTATCGGAGTTCATGCCTTTTAAAACATTTGAGCAGTAAGCAATAAACTGACCGTTGTTTACTTTGTCAATTAAGAATATTTCAGGTTTCTCACAAAGGTACAATAAAAACTCTTGAAATAGATCATGTTGAATATCCCGATGGTTGCATAGCTTTGCAGTCAAACCAATAAGCATTCGGCTTGTTGCTGCTATGACTATCAGTTGCTCTTTATTGATTAGCAAATGTATTAAATTTCTCTAAGAACTCATCAAAATTGTGACAAATAAAATAAATGCCGCCGGCACGTTCAATGGCTTGTTGATATTCCTTTTGCGCTTCGCTTTGTTTATCCTTCATTTTAATTTCTATTTTAATTGATTTACCTTTATAAGTTGCGGATATATCAGCCGTTCCGTTAGTGCCTTGACCTTTAATATATTTGCCGCTACCTATCTTTTTTCGGTTTCCAAGTACATCGGTTACTATTCTTGATTCATCAATATAACGACCAGTGTTAGATATTCTTTCAGCTTGACCACCTATTAGGTTAATGTAATCAGTTACACACTTTGTTAATCCGTTGGCAGTTGTATCAATGTATTTCGTTCTAACAACGTAGTCAGTTGGCATCTTAGTACGAGAGCAAGCGTAAGCGTGTTGGAGGTCGGAAAGTTGTTTTAGGGATGGTTTCATTTGTTAAAATTAGTATTATTATTTGTAAATAGAAAATCTCATTTACAACCCATTTACATTTCATTTACATTTCATTTACAACTATAAATGCTCTGTATGTATTGATATTACTATATTATTAAAAAAAAAAATATAATATGTAAATGGAATTGGTCTATTTTCTTAAAACTTATAGGATTTTTTTTTAGTTATATTTTTTTATAGCAATTTACAAAAGTTCATTTACATTTACAAAATAGTTTAAATTATTGATTATCAATGTATTATTTGTAAATGAATTGCTTATTTTCATTTACAGCTTAAAATGGTTCAGTATCATCAAAAGTATTAAGTATTTGATTATCAGCATTTTCACTTTTTTGTTTTGTAAATGTAAACGGCTGCCCAGTTTTAGAATTTAAAGATATTTCATTAAATGGATAGTAACGCTTCATTTTTTGCTGTGAAATTTTCATTTCAGTTTTTAGCACCTTAAAAATATAGTTAATTGATATTTGATTATTTTTATCAAAAAACTTTTCTTTAACATCTTTAGAGCTTGCATCAAATTCTTCACACTCGTTATTATTAAAGAAATCATTAACAAGGTACTCAATCTCCTTTCTAATGGATGATTTACTTTCTTCCTTAATAATGTTAAGTGATGCAGTATTTATTTCATCTTCGGTAAAAACCATACGAGATTTACTAAAGTCAATTTCAGGCAATTGTTCTAAGTATTTTAAGAATTTAGGAATTTCATTAAATAAGTCATTTTCAATATTAGTATTTTTTTTGCCAGTAATAACTTTAATTTTTCGCACCCAAAAGCGTATTTCTTCTTCATCAATTCTCATAAAGTCATTTTCTTTATTAGTGCAAACAATAACCTTACCAAAGAATGGAACGCTATAATGCTGAACAAACTTTTGAGATACCGACATTGTTTTAGCAGTTGCAATTGATTTTAATTTTTCTACTGTATGTGCTTTATCAATTACGGTTTCATCAACCATTATAATATTCTTAGTAGCATAAGCATCATTAAAATTAGACATCAAATCACTTGGATTAATTAAAGTTGAATTTTCACCAAATAGCATTTGAATATAATTTAAAAAAGTTGTTTTACCAGTTTCACGTTCAGTTGAAACCAAAGCTAATACAGGCAAAATTTGACAAGGATTCTCATAAAGTATCTTCATGTACTTAAAACCTAAACTTATTTGTTCACCAAAGATATGATCCATTAAGCCAGTTGTAATTGGAATATCATTATAATGAACATTATCAGTAAATGGAACGTGAGGGAATTTAGAATAAAGATTATAACAGTTGTTCTTTGCTGGAATAAAAGTTTTATTATTTGGTAAAATAGTAAAATCATCAAACTTATAAATTTTAGATAAAATTGTTTTGGTATGATCTTCTTTAATTTCATCTTTTTTCCAACCTTTTAAAATTATATTAGTTCCTGAATACCTATCTTCTTTTTTAATTACTTTAAAATAATCAGTACCGACACGAATATAAGGTATTTCATTTTTCATTATATTAAATGAAACGTGACTCATAGCTTGAAAATAATCACCTTTAAATTTAATGGCAGTTAGTAACATAAATTTGGACAAATTTTGTCCAGTTGCTAAATCATAAGGATTAGATTTTTTAACCTCAACTAAATTATCTTTATTAAGAATAAAAGTAGGAGTTTTAGTAGTTGATTCACTTTGATAGGTAGCTTCATTATTTGAGAATGAAATACATTTTTTGTCACCTTCAAATATTTGCTCAAAAGTTCCAAAGAAATTGAAATAATCAACAGGATTTAATAATGGATTTGATTCGGGTTTTTTAAATTTATTCATGATGTTAAGTATGTAGGTTCGTTAATTCCGTTATTAATCATAGTTTTAGCAGTTGCTTTATAGATAGTAGCTTTTTGTGTTAGATATCCATTACATTCAATCATTCTATTAATCATATCAATAGCATAATGTTTATCAATATAGCCGGCACCAACATAGCCACCTAATAAATAAGATGCAGCCCTAAGTTGTGGATGTCCGTTGTCAATAATAACATTAATTTTCTTTAAAATAATAGTTTCAATACTTGAAGTTTTATCACTTACTACATATTGAATTACTGGAGGTTTCTCAATAGGTATAAATTTTTCGTTAAAAGTAAGGGCATCAAATCTAATTAAAATATCGGCATCATAAGAAATAAACATTGGTAAAATACAATTTTTTGGAGCAGTATCAAATCCATTATATTGTTTTAGTTTATTTTCAATAGCACCAAAGTAGTGTTTAAATTCAGTTACATCACTACAAATAGGTATTTTTACAATAGCACGAACACCATGCTTTGAAGCTGAAAGCCATGCTGAAATAACAAATTTATAAGTATTAAATAAATATATCTTAAATTCTTCAGCATAAATGATATTTGGCAAATGGTCAAAATCTAAAATAAGGCAGCCAGTAAAGTTTACGATATTAGAATATTTACGAGATCCATCAACTAAAACGCAAGGAGTGAATGAATAAAGTTTAGATTTTAATACTTGTTTAGTAGCCATATCTTTATTTTGTTCAGCAACTTGTATTTGTTCAAATATATGTTTTATATCATTTTTAGGCTTTTTAATAGCATTTAAAACATATTCCAAATTAACAGTACCCAAAGGAATGGAACGCTTAATGTCGGCTTCGTAGTAGTTAAATATTGTGTTTTTCATTTACTGTATGATTTAAACTTAATATAGTTTTGAGCTTCTCTCCAATTTAAAATAATATCTTTATATTCTTTTTTATCATATTCCCAAATAAATTGTTTACGCTCAATTTCTCCATAAATTAAACCGTCATAAATCATATAATCAGTTGAAAAATCATTTACACATTTCATATAGGCTGGATAAATTTCTGTATGAAAACCGTATTCATGTCCATTGTATTGTGACATTAAACCTAATTTTAATAAATTATTATCAAAATAAAAAGGATTTTCATCTAATATTAAAAGGTGGCATTTTTGCTCTGCATAAGAATTTAACAAATCAGTTTTAAATTTATCATCAATCATAGTAGATGGTTTTACCTCAACTATAATTTTATCAGTTCTATAATAATCAGTTTTAGTATAAATTATAAAGTCAGGAACTCTGTTATTTATTTGCATTGGTTCATATTGCCATTGCCAACCTGTAATATCAAAAAAACAAGCCCATTTAGCTTCTAACATTGATCTAAATTCTATACCATTATAAATGGTTTCTTTTGGTGTTATATTATATTTCATAATTTATTTATTTTTAAGTAGTCAATATTTGAAAATTTATAGCCTTCGTAATCGACTATTTTTTGAACTGCATGATAAATTGAATCAGCAATTACATTAAACTTTCTGCCAGTTGGGGATTTGATAAAGTATTTTTTCATGATTTAATTAAATAAAAAAACCCCTAATATTCATAGCCCTACCACAGGCTTTTGAATAAAAGAGGTTGTTTTTAAATATTGTCATTAGTGGTAGAATTTATGCAAATATAACTATTATTTTTTAATATACAAATTTTGTGTTATATAATCAACAAATATTATAATTATGTTTATAATAAACCACAATTTACTATATTTGTAAAATTATGGCGGGAAATAAACCAACTTTAAAACAAAAGATAGTCAGGGAATATATTAAAAAGTTTCCTAGAATATCAAACTATGCACTGGCAAATAAGATACTAAAAGAAAATCCTTTACAATTTAGCACGCTTGAAAATATTCGTACTATGATAAGATATGTTACTGGTAGTAATGGCGGTGAAAAAAATAAAGACGTAAAAGATAAATCATTATTTAGACCTGCCAGAGCTTCAAATGATTATCTATTGCCACAAAGCTATGCAAATGATTTTACACCGTATGAAATAAAGCAAAGCCGTATTTTAATTATTAGTGATTTACATTTTCCGTATCAAAACAACGAGGCTATCATATTGGCATTAGATTATGGTAAAGAGAAAAAAGTTGATTGTATCATTTTAAACGGGGACGTAACGGATTTCACAAACATCAGCCGTCATGAGCGCAGTTGGAAGTCACGAAGTATTGCTGAAGAGTTTGAAGCTGTTAGGGTATTTTTAAAATCATTACGTTTGCATTTTCCTAAAACCAAAATAGTATGGAAGTTAGGCAATCATGAGGAAAGATGGGAAAAGTTTTTATATAACAAAGCACCCGAAATCTTTGATGTAAACGACTTTCAACTTGAAGTATTATTAAAATTAGGTGAACTTAAAATTGAAATAATTAAAGATAAGCGACCAATAATTTTAGGTAAATTAACGGTCCTACATGGTCATGAATTAATGGGAATGGGTGGCGTTAATCCTGCAAGGGCTACATTTACCAAAACAATGGAAGATACGCTAGTAGGCCATTATCATAGGACAAGTTCACACTCAGAACCAACAATGAATAATAGAGTAATTATGGTACATTCAACAGGTTGTTTATGCGAAATGAATCCAATGTTTATGCCAATCAATAAATGGAATTTAGGTTTTGCCTACGTTGATTTAAACATTATAACTGGTGACTACGTTTTAGAGAATAAAAAAATAATTAAAGGTAAAATATATTAAATGATATTTAAGTTCCTTATATACGACATCCACGAAATCCAAAAGCATAACGAATATGGCGAGTTATATACTGAGCCAATAAACAACGAATGGCAAAAGTTTCACATGGTCCTGAATGTTAATCATATTGAAATAACATCTTTTAGATCATACATTTTATTTGATTCAGACCACAACCCAACCCCTTGCACAAAGGTATTTTTAAGTGACAACTCATTTGTCTTTGCTGCCAACAAATTAGAAACCTTTGCACTTAACTATTTAAACGATTACGTGCCATTATTTAAAGCCACATCCTCTAATTAAGATAGCTATTGTTAGCTCAATGTAGGTAAAATCCTCCTGTGGTTTCTTTAAATGTTAAAATTTGTTAAAATTTATATTTACCTATTGTTTACTTAAAATAAGTGTATACATTTGTACACACATAACAATAATTATAAATATGACAAAGCAACCCAAAACAAAAGTTTATCCAATTCGTTTAGAAACGCAATTATTAAACGAGGCGCATCAATTTATTGAGCCTTCAGAATTAAGATTAAAAATTAAAAAGAAAATTAATAACTACTTAAAAACAATCAAATGATACACCTACTAATCGAACTAACATTAATAATCGGAGTTTTATCAATCACTAAAACAATTTACAAAGAATGGAAGTCGCAACAATAATCAAAGCCCAATGGTGGGACAATTTTAATTTTGAACTTTATATTAACTATTTAATCGCTAAACATGAAAGAAGCACATCAGGAATTTAAAAGCGCAAACGTAACGACTAAGTTACGCAAGCTGCAAAGTATTGAGGACCGTTTAATTAGTGAAAAGTTAGGTAGTGAATGCTTATTATTTACAGAATGGATGTATGGCACACACGAACTACTTGGAACTACACCGCCAAAGAATGCGCAATATGAATTATTAAAGGCAAATGAAATACAGCATAAATTAGACGAAGTAATTAACTATATAATGCAAGGATTTATAATTAAAGATGCAATTAGATTAGCTGGTTACTACAGCACGCCATTTTATAAATTGCTTAATGATAAACAAGCTGCTCAGTTACAAAGTGCTAAAAGAAAATATAACGATAATAAAAATTAACAACTAAAAACATGAAAATTAACAAAAAGATTAAAATAAAAGGTTGCGCCTGCTACGGTGTTAATTCTATACACCCTTGCTTTTGCAGTTTTTATGTGAATAAAACAATTGAAAAAAAAAATAAACTTAAAGAAAAACTAACAACTAAAAACAAATAAAAATGGAAAAAATGAATTTAAATGATGCAATAAATAGAGTTTGTGTAGAAATTATAAATGATAAAAGTTACAGAATTGGTTGGGAAGCTAATATTGCTATGGCTTTTAAAGATGCGTTTTATTTTTCAGGTCATAAGCATGACAATGAAATTGTGCATGAAGTTGCTAATAAAGCTGCTGCTAATTTTCTTGACCAATTAATTAGCAAAGATGCGGAAAATGACCAAACACCAAGCAAACAAGACTAATGAAAGCAACAACAGATTATATTGAAGTAGCAGAAAAACTTTATAAATATGTAAACCCAACATCAAAAATGAATTGTCCTAATAGTGTTTATATAACAACTGAAAAATGGTATAATGAATGGTTAAATACTGATACAGACTTAAATTTATTTGATTGGTGTATAAAATTTAAAAACAAACAAGATTAACAACTAAAAACAAATAACTATGGAAAGAATGAAATATATAAAAGTGGGAGATTACAATAGTATAATTATATTCCCAATGATAATTGAACATTCAAAGTTTAAATACCTCAACCCAACAACTGCTGGTTTTTGCTATATATCAGAAGATAAGGTTGAGTGCTTTGGAAATTCTATTTCTCTTGGCTTAAAAGCAGATGAGAAAGAAGATACTATTCTAGCAACAAAACAATATTGTGGAGTAGATGCTATGCTTAAACTTGATGAATTAATTAACAACTAAAAACAAACAAGACTAATATGACAAATAACAATTTTTTATACCTTATGGTAGCAGTATTTTTTTGTGGGACAACCTTTTTTTTTAAAGATAAAAGTTATGATTTAGAAAAACAAAATAAACAATTAAGGGATTCTATAAAGATACATCAACAAATAAAAAAGGCTAAGATAGGTCGTCTTAGCCTTTAGTTTTTAGCAACATTCTTTATATAGCTTTTTGTAAGCTATTAAGTCAGCTACCTTTGTGTATTAAGGATGTGTAAAAATAGAAATAAATAATGAAAAAAACAAAATGTAATCCTTATAATGTTGATATAACAGTAAGTGATATGCACCAAATAGCTAAATTCTTTAAAATAGTTAAGAATTACATTAAAATAAAATTAATAACAACTAAAAACAAATAAAAATGGAACAAAAAAATAATTTTGAAATTAAGAATAATAGTGGCTCTTTGTTTAAAAATAACAAAACAAAAGAAACTCAACCCGATTATCGTGGTAAGGTAAAAGTAAACGACAAAGAAATGGAAATATCATTATGGTTTAAAGAAAGCCAAACAGGCACAAAGTATTTCAGCGCATCATTTCAAGAGCCATTTGTTAAACCAACGACTACTGAGCCAAAAGTGAATATTGTTGATGATAGCGGATTACCTTTTTAGTTTATAACGTTTTGCAGCTTTATTTAGTGGCGGATTTGGAACACGAAATTAACTTAACAGATAAAAGATAATATGAAAAAACAAACTTCAAAAAAAGCACCAAAACCGCCGTTGAATAAAGGTGATGTTATAAGCCGTTTTAAATCTAACTCTAAAAAAGTAGTGATTACCGAAACTGAATTAAGGGGCTTAATTTTTTGGGCATCTACTGGAATAGAAATAATGAATGGAGGAAGCTATTATTCAACGGTGGAATTTATAAACGACAATTATAATTTGATGCAGAACGATAAGGCTAAGTACAAAAAATTAAGTTTTGGAACACGCCTTAAAAATGGCTTATAACGGATGGGTATTGCCGAAGTGCGGGATTAGATGCACAAATGTTGAATTAACCACAAAAGATAATTAGATGAACGAAGCTGAATTAAACCACAAAGCCCCGCATTTTGGCAATACCATGTTACCAGCAGTGCCTTTATCGGAAGCCCATTTGGAGGACTGTATAAATTCATTAAAACGCTTTAACGACAAGCATTTTGATATAGCAGTAGTAGACCCACCTTATGGAATAGGAGCGAATAAAATGCAACTTGGCAACGGCAAGAAGAGGATTTACAGAGGGGAAGCCGATTGGGATAATGCAATACCTACTGCTGAATATTGGGAGCAGTTATTTAGAGTATCTAAAAATCAAATTGTGTGGGGCGGAAATTATATGACTGAATACCTTAAGCCGACAGGGGCTTGGTTATTTTGGGATAAAGGAACAGGCGAAAACGACTTTGCGGATGGTGAATTAGCGTGGACAAGTTACGGTGGGGCATTACGCAAAATAACCAAGAGCTGGGTTGGAGCAAATGCAAAGGATGGATTGGAACGAATACACCCTACACAGAAGCCGATATATTTGTATGAGTGGATATTTAAACGATTTGCGAAGGAAGGCGATTTGATTTTAGATACTCATTTAGGAAGCGGAAGCAGTAGGATTGCAGCACATAAAGCCAAGTTGCATTTTATTGGCTACGAAATAGACAAGGGCTACTATGACAAACAAGAAAAGCGTTTTAATGAATTTGTTTCACAGTTGCGAATGTTCTAACGGAGGATGCACTGGCATTGCTGGTAACTACTTGCTATAAGCCATAAATGTATCTCAAATATGAAACAACTAACTAAAATTAAGACAATTAGATTTTCAGAAACACAAATGAATAGTTTAAATATTTTAGAAAATTATGGAGTAAATGTTAATCACTTTATTCGCTTGGCAGTAAAAGAAAAACTACAAAAAGACTGGAAATCAATTAAAGAAAAAAAAGAAAAAATAATTTTGCCATTCTAAATAATTAATTATATATTTGCAGACGCTAGTAAATTTGAGGGAATTTACACCAATAGCATAACTTTATAAAACGGCTGCCCTCTATCCCTCATAGTTGGCAGCTTTTTTTTTAAACAAAATGAAAAATCTAGAAAAATTTACCAAAGAAATGATTGAAGGTTTTATACTCGGAAATCAAAGCAGTTATGAACGTGGGGATGTAATTGATCCGCAAAAGGAATTAACCTTTATTGTAACCGACAGCGGAAACAAGTTTCACGTTAAAGCCATTTGGATTAAAGGAGTTACACGGTATCCACTTGTCAACCCTATGACAGACTTGGACGATGTACACCACTTTAACGATTACTATTTCTCAATCAGTAAAACGGATACAATTGTTAAAGCTAGTGACGAAATACACGAAGCCTTAGATTATGTAAACTTAAACCAATTTTTAAATTATTAATTATGAAGACAACAATCAACACCAAATTATTAGAGTTTCAAAAGAAAATCGGAATAATAAAAAAGGATAGCAAAAATCCACACTTTAAAAATACATACGCTAGTTTAACTCAAATACTAGGCGAAGTAAAACCATTACTTACTGAATGCGGATTGATATTAATACAGCCGATTAGTTTAGAGGGTGTGGGAACTACAATAATTGACTTTGAAACTGGCGAGAAAATAGAAACTATTATTAGTTTGCCTACCAATTTAAGTCCTCAGCAGTTAGGAAGTGCCATTACTTATTTTCGCAGGTACACTTTAGCAAGTTTATTATCTTTAGAGATTGATGATGATGATGCACAAAGTACCGTTATTAAGCCACAAACTAACTTTGAGGATGCCAAAAGTAAATTGATAGTAGTTAGCACATTGGCAGAATTACAAAGCGTGTACATGGCTTTAAATCCAAATGAGAAAGCAAATAAAGAAGTAATTGAATTAAAAGATAAATTAAAAGCAACACTTAAATAACATGGAAAATATAATAAAGAAAATAGAGGAATACCAAGCAGAACACAAATTAAGATACGATGCTGCAATGGCTAAACCATTCAACGACATAGTATTTGAACTTGCTGGCGTAATAGGAGCGTATCAATCACAATTAGAAATGATTAAAATTGAACTACAATGGCAAATAAAGAAATAATAACCGAAAAAGAGTTGTTGGAATTGGCCAACCGATACATACAACTTCAGCAGGAATACGAGGAATACGTTACATCTGCATATCAAATTA
>Ga0208438_1000207_pt1 | contig 16345 bp, 31 predicted proteins | sample ColrivemetaGS545_FD_187607 | JGI IMG/M metagenome (GOLD analysis project Ga0208438, IMG submission 187607) | Estuarine microbial communities from the Columbia River estuary - Flood tide non-ETM metaG S.545 (SPAdes) (version 2) | ecosystem: Environmental > Aquatic > Marine > Intertidal zone >...
CGCCTGAAGAGTTCTTCATTGATCGCAATGCACGCAATCTGAAGGACGCATACTTGGTGGCGCACCGCACAGAGATGCGTGTCGGTGATTTGATCGCGATGGGGTTTGATCCAGAAATTGTCACAAATTTAGACAGCGTTGAGAGCGGTTCTGAAATGTCAGAAGCGGAGGTTTTTGAGCGCCGTGGATATGACGAAGACTTGTCTGATGAGGACGAACAAGACCCAGCAATGAAGAACGTAAGTGTCACAGAGGCTTACATGCGCATTGACGCAGATGGCACTGGCATCCCCGTGCTGCACAAGATTACTTGCGGCGGCACAGCATACGAGTTGCTGGATTACGAGCCATGTGATGAGGTTCCGTTCGCTAAGTTTGAGATCGACCCAGAGCCGCACACGTTCTATGGCCGCTCACTGGCTGAGATCGTCATGGATGACCAAGACGCTGCCACATCGGTTCTGCGTGGCATCCTTGACAACGTGGCGATGACAAACAACCCACGCATCGGCATGGTCGAGGGCGCGGTGAATGTTGACGACTTGCTCAACAATGAAATCGGTGCAGTGGTTCGTATGCGCGCTCCGGGTTCGGTTCAGGACTTGTCAGTTCCGTTCACCGCTGGGCAGACACTTGGCGCGTTGACTTACCTTGATGGCCTCGTAGAGACCAAAACGGGCGTCTCTCGTGCGTCCATGGGCCTTGACCCTGACGCCATGCAGTCGACAACCAAAGCAGCCGTACAAGCCACCGTACAGGCGGCGGCTGGTCAGGTTGAGGTTATGGTCCGCAACTTGGCCGACGGTATGCGTGATTTGTTTGGCATTATGCTTCGCCTCTGCAATAAAAACGTAGACGAAGAGCAAATGATGCGGATGCACGGTGCGTTCATCCCAGTTGACCCTCGTGTGTGGAACGGCTCAATGGACGTTGAGATCAATGTCGGCCTCGGCACTGGCCGTGAGGAAGAGAAGGCTATGGGCTTGAGCCAAGCATTGCAAATGCAGACAATGGTTTATCAGAACTACGGCCCACAGAACGGTCTGGTCAGCCTGACCAACATCCGCAACACCTTGGCTGACATGCTGGCAGCAACTGGCGTCCGCAATGCTGACCGCTACTTTGCGCCAATCACACCTGAAATTGAGGCTCAAATGTTGCAGATGCAGCAGCAGGCTCAAGAGGCGCAGGGCCAGCCAGCCGATCCAAACGCAGCATTCTTGCAGGCAGAGCAGATGAAGGCTCAAGTCAAAATGCAGTCTGACCAAATGAAAATGCAGCTGGACGCTCAGAAGGCTGCGGCAGACGATGACCTGAAGCGGGATCAAATGGCGCAAGACTTGCTGGTTGATGCAGCCAAGATTTACGGCGAATATGGCACGAAAGTTGACGTTGCCAGAGTGCAGGCTGAACAAGACAAGGTCCGCATGGTCGGCGACATGGCCTCATTGCCATAAACGCGGCTTCGTGTTATATATTTCTGGACTTTAAAAGGATACGACAATGGCTAATATCGGAAAAACAGAGCCAGCGCATGACATGGCGTCTGTTACCACCAGCGACACTGCTAACATTGACCCTACACGCGGCTTGTTTATAGGCGGCGCGGGAAATTTAAAAGTTATCACTGCCGCTGGCTCAACGGTTACTCTAACTGGCGTCGCCGCTGGCTCAATTCTGCCAGTGTCGGTTAAGCGTGTTTTTGCGACCGGAACTACCGCGTCAAATATCGCCGCCCTATATTAAAAAGAGGTCATTATGCAGATTGGTCTGAGCCTGTCCCTGACGGCGCAATTGCGTTTATCTACTAGCGCTTATGTAGTGTCAGGCTTTGAGCCTGCATTGGTGTTTGACTTTAAGAACAGCTATTACAGAAAAGGTGAAGAAAGTACTGTTTTTGCTTCTGCTATAACTCACGCACGGGCATCTTCAGCTACTATGATAAATAGCTCTGGTACTCTTGTAACAGTAGGCAACAACGTCCCACGGACAGGCCATCACATCTACAATGGCTCTGCTTGGGTTAACGAAGGCATCCTCCACGAGAGTGAACCTCGGACTAACCAGATGCTTTACAGTGATGATTTAACTAGAACTGCTTGGACTGGTCAGGCAAATGCTGGCACAGTAACCGCAGGTTCACCCTTCGGTACTTATCAGACGATTTCACCTTCTGCTAACGGGGGCAATCTAGGTCCAGCACAAAAATACCAAATCGGTAAATCCATTACATCAGGTTCAACCTACGTTGGTTGGGCTTTAGTCAAGTATTCGGCTGGTTCTGGCTGGTTCGTAGTCAACATGTACGACACAGGCAAGGCTAACGAACAGGCTTACTTTGACTTACAGAACGGTGTAGTTGGTTCCAAGGAAGCTCTTATCATAGACCACGGAATGGTAGACTATGGTGATGGCTGGTGGTTATGCTGGGCTTCCAGTAATGCAGCGTCTGGCTCTGGTGGTGTGTCTTATGAGATGCCCAACGGGGATGGTGTTCAGAGTTGCAGTGCAGCAGATGTCATTCTAATAGCTGGTTCACAGTTTGAACAAGGCTCAACCCCATCAAGCTACATCCCAACATTGGGTGCTTCAGTAACTCGTGCTGCTGAGACACTAACTATCCCTGCGGCTAACATGCCGTATGACAGCACCAACATGTCTATCCAGATGGACGGCAGAATGACGTTTACTGATACTGATGCTTACGCACTTGTTCAGCTTCATTGGTGGCAGCTAGACACCAACAACCGCATTCTGAAAGCCCTTGACGGCTTCGGAACGGACACTGGTAAACCTGTATCAACAATGACTGCGTTGGGTGTGGCTAGCTATTCTGGCGGAGCTGCTGACCACTATTCTCCGGGAATCAGCGTACCGTTTAATTATGCTGACCGTTACGGCTCTACCTTCCTCAACAGTGCTTTAGAAGGTACAGCACTAACAGCCAAAACAACACCAACATCTCTGCCTGACCTGTCCTCTACTGACTTAAACCTTGGTAGAAAGTTCATGGGTACAATCGGACAGTTCCGTGTGTGGGATGAAGACATCACAGACGCTGGTATTGCGGAGGCATCAACATGATAGACGAAGCACTAGGACCAAAGACTGACTTTTATCTCAAGCTGGCATCTGAGGCGTCTATGCCCTCAGTGTTGTCTGCCTTCTACGATGAGGAAGGTGAGTTTGTAAGTAACACACCAGACTACTCCATCGACGTTGTAGGGGTCTTACATGAGGCCACAGGCGTTACCATCACAGATGACGATGGTATGGAGTATCCTGAGATGGAAGCACTGGACGGTTGGCATGTAAACATACGCCTATCTAGCGATACTATGCGTGATGCTGCCGAGGCTCTTGATGTATCACATGGTGTTACACCTGATTCACCTAAACGTGTATGGCTATAAGGGGTTTCACTAATGGCCAATAAAACAGACATCCGCATCAAGGCTGAAGAAGCCAAGCGGCTAAAGAATGACCCCGCCTTTAAGGGGTTCATGGTATCTGTTCGTGAGGCACAAATTAGTGTATTTATGGACAGTAAAGCGGACGATATACACGCCCGTGAGGAGGCGCACGCAATGGTTCGTGCGCTTAACTTGATCGAAGTGAACCTTGACGCTGCAATTGCAGCAGAGACACTGTTAGATCGCAAACAGAGAAAGTAGTACCGATGGAATCGACTACACTAGAACAAGCGGCTGAAAGCCTGCTATCCACTGCCCCAGAAGAAACTGGCGGCGATAATCTGAGTGATGCAGTAGCAGAAATCACTGAACCCGAAGACGACGGTCCCGGCGAAGAGATTGAAGCTGTTGAGGAATACGAAGATGATGTCGAAGCATCCGATGACGATTACGATGATGCAGAAATTGACGACGACCTAGTAGATGTGGAAGCTCAAGACACCAATTTAATCCCCGTCAAAGTTGACGGAAAAGACGAAAATTGGACACTGGATCAGTTAAAACAATCTGCGGCGGGACAAGCGGCAATTAACAAGCGTTTTCAAGAGGTTGCCGAGGCACGCAAAGAGTTTGAGCGGGAAACCATTCAGGCACAAGCGCAAATCGAGCAGCACGCGAAAGCGGTAGCACAGCAGCGTGACGAAATCTTGCAAATGCACCAGAAAATGCAGCAAGGCGGCATCCAGCAACCAACGCCACCATCGCGTGAGCTTTTCGAACAAGACCCAATTTTGTTCATGGAGGAAAAGCTCAAGTATGATGAGGCGAAAGTTACATACGACCAAGAAGTGCAGAAAATTCAGCTTATGCAGCAACAAAGACAGCAGGTTCAGGAAGCGGCTTCGCAGTCGTATCTCCAAGAGCAAGCTGAAATCTTGAAGCAGTATATTCCTGATATTGCGGACCCGATTAAAGGTCCAAAGATTAAAACTGCACTGGTCGATACGGGCGCGGCATACGGGTTTAGCGAAGAGGAAATGTCAGGTGTAACGGACAGCCGATACATCCGTGCAATGAATGATGCACGTAAGTGGCGTCAACTCGAAGCTAATCGCGGCAAAGCTCAACAGAAGAGCCAGAAGGCTCGACCTGTTGTGAAGGCTGGCGCAAAAAAGAGGCAGGACGGTAACGCTGCAACTCGCACTAAAGCGCAATCGCGCTTGCAGAAAACTGGCTCAATTGACGATGCAGTCAACTTGATCTTTAACTCCTAAGTCTTTGAAAGGACTACACAAATGGCACAGCCAACCAACACATTCGACTCATATGATTCCGTAGGCATCCGTGAGGACTTGTCCAACGTAATCTACAACGTGTCTCCAGAGGAAACACCGTTTTACTCAAAAGCCAAAAAGACCTCTGCAAAGAACACATTGGTTGAGTGGCAGACTGACTCACTTCGCGCATCTGCTGCGAACGCTCACATTGAAGGCGACGCAACTGCTGGCGAAGCTCGCTCTGCAACAACTCGCTTGGGCAACTACACACAAATCTTCAAAAACGCTGTTGTTGTTCCTGACACAGACGAAGGTTTGGACAAAGCTGGTCGTGCAAAAGAAGTTGCATACCAAACTTTGAAAATCGCCAAGGAGCAAAAACTCGACATCGAAAAAGCTCTGTTCGACAACAATGCTCGCGTTGCTGGCTCTTCTTCAGCAGCCCGTGAACTTGCAGGCGCACCAACTTGGTTGATCACAAACACCTCATTCGGTGCAAACGAAGGTGCAGACGCTACTGGCGACGGTACAGACGCACGTACTGATGAGACCACTGCTTTGACAGCGTTCTCACAAGACAAGTTTGACGGCGTTATGCAGTCAATCTGGGAAGAGGGCGGCAAGCCAGACACAGTTTACTTGTCTGCCTTCCAAATGAACAAAGCTCTCGGCTTTACTGGTAACAACAACCAGCGTTCAAACGTACAGGCTGGCGACGAGCGCGTCATCAAATCTCTGGCAGTATACACGACCCCTTGGGGTACTGTTGAGTTCATGCCGTCACGCGAGAACCGTTCACGCGACGTGTTCATCATGCAGGACAACATGTGGGAAGTTGCAGTATTGCGTCCGACCAAAAATGTTGCACTAGCAAAAACTGGCGACAACACAACTCGACAAGTTGTGACAGAACTCACACTCTGCGCTAAGAGCGAAAAAGCCAACGGCATGATTGCCGATAACACAACTTCTTAATTTGTGTTAAATTGGGGGCGGCTCTGGTCGCCCCCTTTACCCATTCTCGGAGACTGATATGAAAAAAGTGATTGTTAACGCGCTGAAGCTGAATTGCAGCGAAGGCCGTATTGAGAAAGGCGAGACCGTCGTGTTGAGCGACGTTGAAATCGCCAAGATTACAAAGATCAGACCTGACATTTTGACTGTTTTGGAAGAAGTTGAGCCAGAGCGCAAAGTCGCCGCTAAACCTGCAACGAAAACAGCACGGAAATCATCCAATGCAAAAGTCAAATCTATCAAATAAAGTTGATGAAAAGTATTTCTTTGAGGATGACATGCTCCTCATAAAGAAAACTTTTGATGCAACCCCGATGCTCGAAGACGCAAAGCATGCCCGCGAAACAACCGAAAATGCGTTCGGCAGTGATTACAAGCACGTCGGCAACGTAGACATGGGCCTGCTTGGCATGTGGCTGAAAGAGGCTGGTGTATCGTGGGATGACACGGAAGCAGTCAAAGACGTGCTGAAGCGCAAACTTATGTCTAATGAGTTTTCCGCACTTCGCGTATGGGAAGGTAGCTACTGATATGACCGAAGATTGGCACCTATCAAAGTCAGTACCTATCACCGTTATTGTGACTATCGTTATGCAGTCGCTTGGCCTTGTTTGGTATGTGTCAACTCTTGACGCATCGGTAGCGTCCAACGCCCGCGAGATAGCCCGGCACGAAGTTCGCATTATTGAGATTGAGAAAACGTCTCAATTGCAGGCTGTGATGCTGGGTCGAATTGACGAGAATATAAAAGCAATACGCATGGTGATTGAAAAAAGGTCTGATAAGTGATACGCCTGCTCCCCATATTGCTTATTGCAGGCTGCACGACGGTCAACCAGCCTATGACGTACACAGCCGCCTGCAATAGTGATCCGCTATGCCAGCGCAATAAGGATGCGGAAACGCTACACTACATCGGCCAGACGCAAGCTGCATGGGAGATCATGTGTCCAGATTTAGCCACATATGGGTCGGCCTGTATCTACTGACAGCCAGCGCAGCACACGCCCAAGACATCAATGGAGACCTGAACACCAACATTGGTGCTGGGTCTAACGTAGACAGCAACAATAGCACTGAAAACACGACCTACAATGGTTCGCAGGGTGCTATGAGTAACCCCGTCCCCACCGCAATGGCACCGACAATGATGGGCGGGGGCGGCAACGATAGCTGCCTAATACCAAAGTCAAAAGGCTTCCAGATTAGCCTGTTTGGTCTGGCTGAAGGTACGATGGAGCAAGACGCCCACTGCAACCGCCGCAAAGATGCTCGCCTGATGGGCGCACCGCAGGCTGTCGGTGGCTTGGGTTTGCAGGTTAGTGGCATATCAGTGATGTGCAGCGATGCTCGCGTGTTTCGCGCTATGGCGCTTGCCAACACACCCTGCCCAGTAAATGACATCGCAACGGGCCGCTTATTGATCGGCAGGGATGCGTTTGAAAAGTACCGTTCTAATCCAAGGGTTTTCGTGGTAGGGTACGCAGCAAATAAGGTGTTTTGGGATACCTTGCTTATGATCGGAAAGGAGCTTCCTGATGCTCAGCAGAATAATCGCAACCAGCCTAGTTTGTCTGACAGGTTCAGGCGCGGCGGCAGATCAGACGATAAGCGACCTAGCGACATCGGCGAACGCCCTGATGGATCAGATCAAGCTCTCACGGACACTGGCAGCGGGGGCTAGTTATTACGCTGGCGTTGGCGGCATTGCACCTGACGGCTCGATCACAGCCGCTCAATTAAGCGTGCAGATGGTATCGGCTTACAACGATGCGCTGACTAACGTGCAGAATAACACATATTACAACACGTCCATGTTGCTTGATGATCAGGCTGACATCGCCCTCGAAAACATGTCGTTGGCCATTGATGCGCTAGTTGATGCAACCACTACTTTCGCAACGGTTGGCGTGGTGGCTGAAATGGCTGCTGAAGCTGATACTGTGCAAGAGCAGATGGACCTTCAGGAAGTAGTTTCCGTCACTGATATGACAATCACAGAAACGGACGTTGAAGAGTACAACACTGCGCTGGCGGATGTGGAGACCTATGCACAAGAGGCGGCTGGTTTCTTGGCAGCGTCGAACAACACACATATCACATCATCCACTGATGGTTGGGCCGAGAGCAACAATATCAGCGTTGCCGAATACGGATCAGTAACTTACGACGCCACATCCGACCTCTTGATTTTGGAGTTTTACGGTCAGAATAACGAAACTTACGGCGGCGTAGGCTTTGAGGGCTATTTAGCTGGCGAGTTCAAAACAGCCGAAGACATCTATAGCGCAGGCATAGCGTATGGCGGATGAAACAGAACTTAAGGTTGGCGGCTTTACGTTTAAGGGAGTGTATCTTGCTGCTGCCCTTCCTCTGCTTGGCTCTCTTAGTGGTGGTATTTACTATGGGTACGATGTGGTTAATCGTTTCTGGGGAGTGGAAAAATCTGTCAACGAGGTTCTCGACGCAACCTCACGTATCAGAGCTTTGGAACAGACCATCGGTGACAACAACGTATCTGGACTGAACACGCAGCTATCTCAGATTAGCACTCAGATGGTAAATATCCTTGAGCAACAGAAGACGTTGCTCGACCTCCGCAGCAAAGTCGAACGTGCAGAGCTAATTACGAACGGTATAGACGACAAGCTAAAGCAATTGCAAGATGACATCGACAGCACATGGGATGCCATTGACGAGCTAGGGAAACCACTATGAATGATTATGATCTAAACGGAAATGGCGTCTTGGACGCTGATGAGCGTGCGTTGATGATGGAAGATCGTCGTATGCGTATCGAGGATGACAACGCACAGCGCGATCAATCTCGCAAGATGATATGGTGGGTGCTGGCAGGTATGCTGGGCTACCCTTTCTTCGTCATTGGTTCCAGCTATCTTGGCTTGACCGCTGCGTCAGACATCTTGGGCAGCATGGCAACCATCTATTTCCCTGCAACCAGCTTGATCCTTGGTGCGTTTTTCGGTGCCAACGCTTATCAAGCCAAAAAGGATTAAGCTATGATAGGTCAGTTATTAGGCCCGATAACCAATATTATTGGAGGCATTGTCCAAGGCAAGGTGGAGCAGAAAGCTGCTGAGACCAAGGCAAAGGTCGCAAAGGCGGAGGCGCAAGCACAGATTATGCTGTCCCAAGCAACGTCTGAAGCTGACTGGGAAAAGGTCATGGCTGAAGGTTCCCGCGATAGCTGGAAAGATGAATGGCTTACGATACTGTTTTCCGTACCACTTGTGCTGGCGTTCTGCGGGGAATGGGGCCGAGATGTAGTGATGGACGGCTTTGCTGCACTTGATGCTATGCCGGACTATTACCGATACACATTGGGGGCTATAGTCTCTGCAAGCTTCGGTATTCGCGGGGCAACTAAATTCTTCGGGAGAAAGTAGATGGCGACACCAAGAAAAGGCAAGGCCAAGGTCAAGGTAACGGCCAGCGGTAAGAAAGTTAGCTACGGGCAAGCGGGTAAAGCCAAGGGCGGCGGTCCTCGCGTAAAGCCGGGAACTTCAAAGGGCGACGCCTACTGCGCAAGGTCTGCTGGGCAGAAGAAGAGCCACCCAAAAGCGGCGTCCGACCCGAATAGCCCGCTCAACTTGTCGCGCAAACGCTGGAAATGCTCCGGCACAAAGTCAAAGAGGTGATCGAATGAGTTTATATCGCAATATTGCCGCGAAGAAAAAACGCATTAAAGCTGGCAGTGGCGAAAAGATGCGTAAGCCGGGAGCAAAGGGCGCTCCCACAGCAAGTGCATTTAAGAAAGCTGCGAAAACCGCAAAAGGAAAGAAAAAATGAGTAACGCAATGAAACGCCTGCAAGAGAAAGCAGGAGTCGGTGCTGACGGTGCCTTTGGCCCGAACACGGCCAGAGCTGTCGCCAAGCATTATGGCCTATCACCAGAGCGTGGCGCACACATCCTCGGTCAGTCACACCATGAAAGCGCAGGCTTCAAGCGTGTGAGTGAAGGGCTGTACTACTCTACGCCTGAGCGTATCCAAGCTGTTTGGCCTTCGCGGTTTAAGACTGTCGCCGACGCTGAGCCTTATGCAAAGAACCCAGAAAAGCTGGCCGACAAAGTGTATGGTGGTCGTATGGGTAATGATGGCGAGGGCTACAAGTGGCGTGGTCGTGGGTTCTTGCAATTGACTGGCAAGGACAACTACTCTCGCTTTTCTGCTGACATGGACATCGGCTCTGTCATGGATAACCCTGACTTGGTTGAGGACGAATACGCCTTTGACACAGCCGTCTGGTTTTTCAAGACGAACAAGCTGTTTGATATTGCCGATGAGGGCGTAAACGATGCAGTTATCCGCAAGATTACCAAGCGAGTGAACGGTGGCACGCATGGTCTGGATGACCGTGAAAAACAAACTCACATGATATATAAGTGGCTTGCCGCTGCCTGAGTGTAGAGTTATGTTTAGTTGTGGCCGGGTTTTCTTTTAACACTTAATCGAGTGCGTTGATGGAATCTAACACCCCGGCCACACGACCACTCTGGCGACTGATGTGAGGGGTCGCGTCGATTCCAGCCTCGGACGCGCTGGCGAGTTTTACGCCGCCTACAAGCTGCAAATTGCTGGCCTGCAAGTCTCCCACGTAAACTCCACATGTGATCTGCACGTCACGCTGCCATGCAATCGTGTGCTGCGTGTCGAGGTCAAGACTGCGGGGGTAATCTCACAGTATGGAAGCTACAGGTTTAACCGTGGCGGAAGCGATGCTGACATTTTTGTTCTTGTGGCCCTGAGGGAAAACTTGCTGCGCATTTACAGCGCCTCTGACATGAAGAGCGTCACGACTACACTTCGGCCCGCTGATTTCACACAACAGGCCGAAGATGATGATATAGCGGGTTTATTCCTGCGTTGATATTTCGCCAGCCAATGCGCAGTAGCCAGCAAGATCGACGTAGTTATCTTCGTGCCTAGAATTTCCGGCAATACGGCCAATTTTAAACAGTGCCATCATCATGGCGACATCCTCTGGCAGCAGCTCTGACTCTGGCACTGGTCGATTGTCGATCCACCATGACCACAGCTTCGCGATTTCGCTGAATGAATCCTCTGCATCGCCATGAGTTGCGGCACGGTCTACGTTGATGCAGTGCATGGCTTCGTGCAGTATGTCGTCTCTATTCATCGGTTGGCCTCCTTTTGGTGTGCTTCCACCATTTCAATTCGTTCACCGATCCAGCGCATGACTGGAACGGCCATTGAGTTGCCCATAGCCTTGTAGCGGGGGCCATCTGGGCAGTTCTCTGCGGCTTTGTTGCGCCAAGGTATTTGCGTGAAGTTGTCAGGGAAGCCTTGTAGACGCTCACATTCGATTGGGGTTAGACGGCGCACTGCGGATTGTGTCCCAACAGCGTGACGATCACCGCTTGTTAAAGTATAAGAAACGCCGCTGTCATCGATACCAAAGCCTTGAGACTTTGGCTGTTTTTCCTTTAACGCTTGTGCCTGTATCGCCACCGCTGGCGTTTTGCTCTTATCCAGCGTTGGCGTGACTTCCGTTGACACGCTTTCGCCTTGGTTGGCGCTGTTCTGTGCGCCAAAGGCTATGGGCAGCATATTGCTTGTCTCTGGGTCTAAATTTCCAGCCCCAGCACCTCTAGCAGTCAGGCATTTCGCTACCAGTGCCTCCGCCTCTACTCGCTCGTTTCCCGTGCGACTGAATGGAGCGCCCTGTGTAACTGTAGGGGCAGCTTCTTGCCCCGTTTCTCTGCTCGGCGCAGGATGCCCTGACAGGCTTTCGCGCTCAAAAAGAACCGCTGCGGCACGTCGCCAGTCTCCAAGGTATCCGACAACGAACACACGGCGGCGTCGCTGGGCCACTCCGAAGTATTGAGCGTCCAGCACTCTGTAGGCGAACCCATACCCGATTTTCCCCAACGCGGCGAGGAAGGTTCCAAAATCCCGTCCTCTGTTGGATGACAGTACGCCGGGGACGTTTTCCCAAACCAACCATCTGGGCTTATTTCGTTCAGCAATGGCAAGATAGGTGAGCATGAGGTTGCCTCGTGGGTCATCAAGTCCTTTGCGAAGTCCTGCGACGCTGAATGATTGGCATGGGGTTCCTCCAACAAGAAGGTCGATTGGGTCATTGGGCCACTCCTTAAAATTTGTCATGTCGCCAAGGTTGGGTACATCTGGGTAATGATGGTCCAGCACTGCGCTGGGGAATTTTTCAATCTCGCTGAACCATCGCGGCTCCCAACCAAGAGGGTGCCAAGCGGCAGTAGCAGCTTCAACGCCGCTGCATACGCTTCCGTATCTCATCGGTTGCTCTCCTTTTCTTTCGCTTCCTCATACGCATCCAAGACAAGCTCGGCAATGTATTCGGCCACGCTGTTGCACTCGCAATCCTCTGCGCTATGAAACAGCCACTCAGCTTGGTCGGGCGACAGTTGGTCCCTGATTTGGCCGATGTAGCCCCACATACAGGTGCTTTTGTTGTAAACCGTTGTGACGGTCTTAACCTTCATCTTGGCGTGGCCAGACTTACGACCTCTGTTGATGGCACCACTGACAACGGCGCTTGACACGTTAAATTTTGCTGCAATCACCTTTTGAGATGACCCAGCGTTGTGCATGGCCCAGATGGCTTTGGTTTGATCGCTGATTGGGTGACGTTTGCTATCAGTCATTTTCTGCCTCCCGCAGCTCATTAAGCTTTTTGGTGATTTCTTTTTTATCGAACATCAACGTGTCAACGCGATTGCGCATCCGTGTTATGTCGTCGCGCTGGCGTGCGACCTTAGCTTGCAGAACGCTAATCAGCGTACGTGCCTCATTCAAATTATTTTCCAACATTAGTATTCTGCGGTCACTCATCGGCTATCTCCCAACCACTTGATCCTCATCATCATAATATCCCTCCGAACCGTGGCTTCACTCACGCCTAGCTCAACGGATGCAGCCTGACGTGTCATCCCAGTTTCCGCTAATTCCGCAAGCATCTCTCGGCGTGCCGCGATGTCCTCTTGGTAGGGCGTAACTTTCACTACACCCGCCTTTAACCTGACGCCCATCACCTGACAGTCTGCTCTGATAGTTGTCTGCACGACGCGCTCCAACTCTGCGACTTGCGAAACTGTCATTTCACCTTCTTCGGCGTAAATCTTTACGCGCTCCCGACGCTCCTTTGTAAGCTGAGCGCGGCGAGCTTGAGCGAACGCAGTCGCTTGACGCCATTTTTCGGGGTTCGGTATTTGAGGATTGTTCAGAGCCTCTTTTAGCATAGCGATACCAAGCCGCTCTTCGAATTTTTCTGCTGGGGTTACTGCTTCAGGTAAGGTTCGAGCATATCTAGCAGCGCACGTTGTTCCTCCAGTTGCTGCTTCAGTCCCGGCCTGTCCTTCGCTGTCGATTGCTTCAACATGATCTCGTTCACCCTCAGCAACCGCTTGAATATTACTTTCCCTGACACTCGAAAACTCTCCAATTATATTGACCATTATTCGCCCTCCAACGGCTCAACTTCGCCGCTGCCGTTGCAGTTATCACATGCGCATGGGCGCTCTTCGAAGTCACCATACGGGTTTGAAAATGACATCGGGTGAAACACCTCATACGTTGACTCGCCAGTGCCGTCACATTCTGGGCAATCAATCATAGCATCTCTCCCGCTGGGCGCGCTTGTGGGCGCAGTGAGCACGCTGGCAGGTAGCATTCGCCGTCAGTGTAAAAGATGTGTGAGCCGACAACCCCCACAGCGGTCAAATCGTGCCGCCAGACAGGCTTAACAGCCGTTGTGTGGTAGTAGACGGCACCGTGGCCCAGAATGTCACCTGAGAGCGCCTGAGAGGCCACATGCTGCGCTGTAGCCCATGCGGCGGCGTCTTGTGGCCGATCAGACTTACCATCGCAGTAGAAGCTAAACTGGCAAGCCCAAGGTCGGCTGACAGGCGTGCGGTGTTCGGTGACAACCTCACAGACTGTTGACGGAAAGTCAGGGTGGTCGGCACGGTTGATGATGACTTCAGCCACTGCAAGCTGGGCATCCACTGGTTCGCTGCGCGCCTCAAAGTACACGGCGGCGGCCAAACATGCTGCTGCGGTAATCATTGGTCGTCACCCAAGAATGATGCCGCACTATCAGCCCAAAGCGTAACAGTAGAGCGCTGCTGACCTACGCGATTGTAGACATCGGCCTTGGCAATTAAACCAGAGTTGAACAGGCGCAGTGCGCTGTTGCCAGCAGTCTTGTGGTCCAGACCAGTGCAACGTGAAATCTCGGCAGTGGTTGCGTAGGGGCCGTCGCAGATAAAGCCGTGAACCAACTCATCACGCTGTTCAATGCTTAACGTCTCGGTCGGCTGCACTTCAACTTCAGGCTCGGCGACTGGCTGCGCATCAGTGTTAGCTGGGATGTCTGGTGCAAGGTTAAGTGCGACCCACTTGGTGTTTGCGCGCTGCACTTCGCTTGGGTTGATGGCAGCCTGAGCGGTTATAGTGTTGCCGCGTTGCAGGTCATGGCCGTCAGCTACGTGTGGTGGGATAAACATCTGGTCGCCATTTTCAGCGATGGCAAATGCAAAACCGCGTTCGTGTGTGTTGGAGATTGTTACGTCAATATACATGGTATTTCCTTTTTTGAATTTTGGGGGCCGTAGCCCCCGTTGGGTTTATTATTTTAAAATTTCCATTAACCGTCTCTTAGCAGCGCGCATCGCATCCACCTCTTCTTGCGTATAATTCCATTCATTTTGCAGGCTTTCCAATTTGCCGACAATAGTGTCTAATTTTTTGTTTTGAGCATTTGTCATCATGTTTTCCTTTTGGTTTGTTGTGGGGGCCGTAGCCCCAGTTGGGTTTAATGTTTGCGAACTTTTGACGATTCATAAACGCCAACAAAATGTGATTTTTGTGCGACCATGTTTGCGGAGTATGCAGCAGCGTCCCAAACTGTGCCAGTTTCAAAAAAGCGATCTGGGTCGCTTGTGGTGCGCGTCCAGACTTTGCCGTCTGCTCCTATGGCGTATAAACGCGCCGCATAGCCAAGTGGGTCATAACTAGAGCGTTGGATTACCTCGTAGCCATATACCCTGTCATCGCCGATTGGATGGCGCTTAGTGCGTTGAGTGTGAACTGCGCTTGTCATTTTATCGTCCTTTGTTTGTTTGTTTCTGTAACCCTTTTGGCATGTCTAAAACATATGCGCAAGAAATATTTTGCACATTAAGGGGGTTGACCTGATATTTTTTTGATATTAGCCAAAAGGTGCAACCAAAAGGAGGTCCACATGGATCACAAGCAACTAATCGGCTTTTCTGAGCCACAACGTGCAGCGATTGCGGAGGCGGCACGCCGCTCTGCTTTGTCATTCACAGCTTTCGTGCGCTTTGCGGCAGTAGCTAAAGCAGCGGACGCTGGCATCGAAGTTCAGCAGCCGCAGGCTGAGTAATGGTAAACGGGCGCAATAAAGGCGCAGCGTATGAGCGCACCATTGCACAGCAATTGTTCAATGAGCTTGGCATTAAGTTCAAGCGCGACCTTGAGCAATACCGTGCTGGCGCGCACGCAGACCTTATCGCTGATAATGAGTTCTTTCCGTTCACATTGGAGTTGAAGCGATACAAGGACGGCCCCATCGGCGGCTCACCATCATGGTGGCAGCAGGTTGAAGTCGCAGCAGAGCGTGAAGGCAAGTTGCCGTGCTTGATCTACAAGTATGACCGCAAGCCAGACCGCTGCGTAATACCTTTGGCTGCCGTTATGGACGGCGGCGAGGGTCAAATCGAAACAGACTTCGAGACGTTCTGTTTCATAGTTAGGGAGCTAATGGCATGACTATGATAACCGCCGACAAGCTATCCAATGCCGAATACCATGCGATGGACGCCATCAGCTCGTCTGACGTTAAGATGGTTCACAGCAAATCGCTGGCGCACTGGAAAGCCAAGGTTTACAAATCCAGCGTAGCTTTTGATCTCGGCACAGCGGTTCACGCGCTCTGCTTGGAAGCTGAAAAGAACCTTGTGGTGCGTGGACCTGACACCCGACGCGGCAAGGCATGGTCCGAGGCATATGAAGCTGCGCAGATCGACGGCAAGACACTGCTGACATCTGGCGACTATGATTTGGCGCGCAATGTCGCTGACAGCGTGTTGTTTCACCCAGTCGGGCAGCGGATGGCTGGGCCGACAACGATCAACGAGGCCAGCTTTTTCGCCACTGACCCTGAGACCGGGTTGGCTATCAAGACACGCCCAGACTCATACTGGGAAGAGAACGGCGTTTTGTATGACATCAAAACATGCCAGTCATCTGACCCCAAGTCAGTGGCCAAGACAATACTCGACTTTTCATACCATGTGCAGGCCGCTTTCTACATGAAAGTGCTGACATGGGCGGGCCATAAGGCTGAACGGTTTGCCTTCGTGTTCGTTGAGAAAACAGCTCCATACGCGGTCAACGTGACAGAACTGACGCCAGAATTTTTGGACTACGGTCACGCCATTGTAGATGCGACCCTTGCCAAAATTAAAGAAGCCAACGATGCTGGGGAATACCCAACAGGCTTCTCCGACCAGATCAACGTAGTTGATTTACCACGATGGTTGCAGCAAGACGCAGCCGAATTTAACCTATAGGAGAGACAAAATGTCTAATGATTTCA
>Ga0208438_1000218_pt1 | contig 15865 bp, 17 predicted proteins | sample ColrivemetaGS545_FD_187607 | JGI IMG/M metagenome (GOLD analysis project Ga0208438, IMG submission 187607) | Estuarine microbial communities from the Columbia River estuary - Flood tide non-ETM metaG S.545 (SPAdes) (version 2) | ecosystem: Environmental > Aquatic > Marine > Intertidal zone >...
TTATTTTTATTCATTATGACCCACTTTTGAACTGTGTAGCCAATCGTAACAACCATCAAAGTAATCTTTAAAATGATGTCTAAATTACTCATTGATATTCCAAATGTCCCGATGCTTAGTGCGTACACTTTCAAGTCTTGTGTCATCTTATTAAATTTTTAAGTCTTGATAGTTTAACCCTAAGAATTTATGGATGCCTTCTGAATCAATATCAATTGAATAAGACTTCCAACCGTAAGGGTGGTCTACACTTCCATCTTCCTCTATTTCTAAATCGTGCCAAAGAACATCAACAAGGTAGTCAGTTCCTAACACTTCTTCTTCTAAAACCTCTTCTCCATCAAGCACTTGCTGTGAAATAATCTCTTGACCCAGCACTACAACTGTATGGTGGTGGTTTGGATACTTAGTTCCATCCTCGTAAGTAACTGTTCCTAACGCTTCGATTTTGTCGATTGCTTGCTCTTTTGAATTGAAAGCATATTTTCCGATGTATATTGCCATAGTGTATTTATTAGAAATCTGATGCTGAATCGTAAACTTTAATGTATTGGATAGCTCCTGCAAAATCCTGTGAAGTATCGTTTGGGTAACCTATTCTTAGATATTTTAAAGTAGCTGCAAAAGGTAAACTACCTCCTGCTTCTGCGATAGTGAAAACGGTATCGTTAATCTTAGCTTGAAAGTCTCCATCCTTCCACTTGAGTTTCACTACATTCATTTGAGTTAAGTCTACTGATATTGTCGAAGGGGTGGTACTTATAACATCACTACCTGAAGATAATATTTTATGGAAAAGAACAGTAGCACTTGATGTAAATCCTAAACTTACTGAATTATCTCCGCTTGTTAGTGATGAAGAAAGAGATATAACTGCGGTCTTTAATGCTGAACGAGATGCCTTAAATTCTAATACACCCTCTGTTGAATTGATATAAGAAGATAAATCTCCTGACACTATTCCTGTGTCTGCTGACCTTGTTACTGTTGATGCTTCTGTCTTAATGTAAGACGTTGCTTTAGCACTTGATTCTACTTGCGCTCCCCAAGCATATACAGAAGATAGAGTTTCTCCGATAGCTCCTCTATTGTCTCCAATGTAAATAAATCGTGAACCCAAACCTGTTGGTGTGAAGTTTATCTCAAACCTTTTCCATTCGGTTGTTACATTTACAAGCTCTCTGTGATGAGCTCCACCATTCGCTGCATACCAATTTAAAGGATAAGTACCTGCAACCGTAGGGGACTTTAAGTAAACTGAGAATGTAGTAGCTTCTGCTAAGAAACTTACAGCCTGATTTAAGTAGGCTTGAGAAGTATTTAGAGAAACAAGAAACCCATTATTACCTCCTTGTGGGTCTATTGTAGCGTTAGCTGTAACCGTAGAATTAGCTTTGCTCCAATCTGAATCTGTAAAATTTTCGCTTTCTGTAAGTAAATTGGTAACTGAAATTTCTGTAAACAAGGTAGGACAAGAGCCACTTGAGTAGTCTAATCTTGGTACGTTTGATGATTCGGTTTCAATAAGTTTATCCTTATTTATCCTTGACCCATTTGAACCTCTTCCAAAAGTAAGGTCTGCGGCTGCCGCATTCGGCAAAACTCCGTAAGCAGTTGCTGCTTTATATGCGCTTGGTACGTATAGGTATTTTAATGCCATAGTTTGTTTTCTTTATATTACAATACAAGTTAAGATTTATTACACCCTAACTTGCTTGGCTTACTGTTCTCTATCTTCCGTAGAAAGACTTTAAGTTTCTCCTTATTGTCTTGCTTTGGTTCGTATTGTTTCTTTATCCTAAATTCCATCCGTGAAATACTGTGTCTTTATCAGGACTAATATCTTCGTTTGTGTTACTGTAATATTCAGGAAACAACGATGAGGCATTATTGCTCATATAGTCGATAAATCTGTTAGTATAATAGTTTGCGTAATCTCTTTCTTTCTGTACTAAGAAATCTACCTCTTCTTTACTAATGGTAGAACCGTTAGAAACCTCACTCTTGTAGACACCTCCGTTTGCGATAGTGTACGATGCAAATGGTAGATATTCTGCCATTGAGAAGTGTATCAACATAGGCTGAATGTAATCATTGACCAATGTTAAGTAGTTACCTGCTAAGTTACCTGCAACAATGTCAGCACTAATCTTCTCGTACAAATCTGTACCCAAGTAGTTCTGAACGTGGATTTCTTGTGCCAATCGAATAAACTGAATAAACTTATCCGTATCTACATTACCACTTATCGCAGTATTTTTTACTAAGTCAGCCTTCTTTATGAATAGTGCTTTTGCCATTTCTTATTCTGTTTGAGATGTTGGTTCTTCTTCTATCGAAGCATCTGATGAATCTGATGAGTCAATTACTTCTTCTTTAATCGTCTCAGAATCCTTTTTAACACCTGTTTCCTTCTCTATCTCTGCCTCGCTAATAGCGTTAGTCAAATCAGTAAATTCAAGCGGTTGTAACGTCTTAAAATAGATGTCTAAATCTATGCCATTAAATTGAAGAATCTCCTCAATCTCATCTAAGATAGTTACCTGTAAAGGTCTGATTACGGTGTTGTCCATGAGAACAGATGCCGTCTGTAGCTCTTCTGCGTTGTTTCCAAGCCCTGAAGAATCCTTAATTCCTACAAGCATAGGAGATACAATTCGATGGGAAACCATAACTTTTCTCATACTCTCATCCGATAGGAATTGGTATTGTTGGTGTGCATCGCTTAACTGTACAGGCTCTATACTTGCCGACAACTCTTTAGAATCATTAAAGGCTAATATAAATCGCCCTGCGTTACTTGACCCTGAGAACTTGTCGTATATTCTTTGCTCGATGGCAGTTCTTTCTTCATCAGAAGGCACTCCGTTATTGAAGTTAATAAGCATACTTGGAGCTAAACCATTCTGAATATTGTTGATGTGGTAGTTTGCAATCTCTTCCTCTAACTCAGCGTACTGAATCCCTCCTTGATAATCAACAGGAGAATAGTAGAAGTAACCTGCCTTATAAGGCTTGATATAAACTATCTCTATATTTTCTTTTGAGAAACCAAATGCTGGTATTCTCTTTACGTTCTTTCTTGAGTTACTAACTTCTGACCAGTCGTTAGAGTAGTAGTAAGCTTTTATGTTTCCTTTTTCATCAGCCTTCTCTGCTCTTAATAACTGAACAGGAATATGCTCTACTTGAGCAATACGAGTTCTATCTTTAGAATAGATAACCTGAAACGCAGCGTTACCCATCATCTTATAATCGTAGCAAACACTTTTTAGGCACTTCTTAGAGAATAAAGACTTCATCTCGGCATACTGCTCAGGATTCTTGTCTCCATTAACCGCATCCAATCCCTTGCCATAAATCATATCTGCAATTCCATTAATAGCAGCATTGTTAGTAGGAGAGCCGTTGTATCTATCAATCAAGTAACCGAAGTAATCATTGTCATCTCCATACTCTATCCAATCCTTGTTTTGTACTTCTACAACTTCAGGTCTTGTGTAAGATGAGAAGTTTACAACGTGAACCTTTCCTTGCTTCTTAGCAGTCTTAGGTTGTCTGTACTTGTTTATATTGTGTTTTGCCATAATTATATATTATAATACTATAAATTCGTTGTCAAAAGTATCTTCCGTTACGTAGTCGTTCTTATGGACATCGAACTTGTCAAAATCTGTTTGATTCGTACAAAATATTGTATCTCTATAAATAACATCTCCTGATGCCTTAGTTACCTCCATAGAGTAGTTGGTATTCTCTATCAAAGAAAACGACCCTGTTAAACTCATATACCCATTTGAATTTGAAACTCCTACACTTACAGTAGATGAAGTTCTTGTATTCTTATTGGTTAAGGTTAATGTAACAGATGAAACTAACTCTCTTGGAATGAATTTTATTGTCTGTATTGATGTTGTAGTTAATATTTTCATACAATTAAGTAATATAAAAATAGTGGTTTGTTTGCAATAAAAAAGAGGCAACATAATGTCGCCCCTTTTAAATTTATAGGTGTCTTAATTATTAAGAACCTGGATTGATTGTTACAGTTCCTCCTGTAAACACAAGAGAAGTAGCAGTAGTGCTATCAGGTGTTATAAACTCAGCAGGAGCAGTTTCCATTCCTGTAAAAGTAAGTGTATATCCACTCATGTCTCCCATAGCACCACCTGTTACGATAGTACCACCTGAAACGTCAGCTCCGTGTTCTCTCCCTACTAAGAAAAGGCTTCCGTTGTAGTCCTCAACAATTACTTGTGGGTTAGAAGTAGCAAGAAGTTTAACTGCTTTGTTATCAACTGCTGATAATTTAGGCAAAGTCAAGTTCAATGCTTGTTCGTAAAAAACAGTTCCGTTTTCTCTTGATGCAGTAATAGTTTGCTCAAAAGTAGAGTTTCCTTTAAGGTCATATTTGAAAATAGTACCTCCGACAGTAACGTCGTCAATAGTGTCAAGTGAGGCATCTTTTACCCACCCAATTGCTGTTGCTTCGTCAAATTCGGCAAAGTAAACTGCTTTAAGTCCACCAACGGAATCTTTACAGTTTAATGCTCTACCATCTGCGATAAATGTACAAGCCATAGTATTATATTTTTTTAGGTTATTAAAAAAGGGTAGGTAGTTAGCCCACCCTTCTATATTAAATTATTTTAGTATTCTACTATGAGTAAAGTACGATTTCAGAACCGATACCGTATTGTACACCAGCAGTAAAACGGACGATTACACGAACATTTTGACTTCCGTCTAAATCCGCCATGTCCAAAACTTTAACTTCGTTAGTGTCGTTCAAAAGACCTGTTCCAAAGTATAAGTTAGAAGTTTCAGCAGCTACTACTTTGTTGCTACCGAAAGCTGGCAAAACGAATACAGGAATTCCACCGAAATTCAAGTCAGCAAATCCTTGATTGTGTCCTTTACCTTCGTAACCGTTAGCTCCAAGACCACTTGCTCCAAATCCTCCCAAAGAAGAAATGTATGCTCTTGCTACGTTGTTAGAAACGTAAAGTTTCAAATCAGGAGAACCGTAAATAGTGGTAGGAATAGCATCTACTACTTTTTGAAGCTCTGCTACTACGTTTGCAGAAGTTATAGCTTCGGCTGTAATATCTACTACGTCAGCATCAGCTAAGAATAGGTTTAAGAAACCGTCAAACTCTCCTGCTGTTGCGTTTGTTCCAGTCCAAATGTTTTGCTCGATTTTCTGAGCTACTTTAGCTTGTACGTGAGAAATCAAGAAGTCTGCGAAAGAAGCAGGAAGGTTATCGAATGCAGAGTATCCCATTTGGATAGCATCCCAATCGCTTCTGAAATCAGCCTTACACAATTCAAGGTTTACTTGGAAAGTTTCAGGTTCTAGAATTCTTTCAGTCAAAGTAACTGTGGAAGTGTCAGCGAAATCACAAGTTCCGTCTTTTACGATTCCGTCAGTAGCAATTTTCTTGATTACTTCTTTGAATTTTACATTAGGTTTAACAGTGATTCCACCGTTGTCGATTGTTACTCCACTCAAAAGAGCTGCTGAGATATAATCTCCTGCAAATTCTCCAGCGTAAGTAGTAGTGATTGATGTTGTTGTAGCCATTTTTAAATATTTAGTTTAAGTTAATTTATTTTTTACTATTCATTTTAGATAGAACTTTATCCATAGTGGACATTCTTCTATTTTGTGCAAACAATACTTGTTTTTTACTTGATAACTCAGCTTCAGGGCTATGAGACAAAGGCTCTGATGCAGGTGCTTTAGATAAGTCCTCGATTTGAGCAGACATTTCTAATTTCTCTTTTTCGTAGCCATTAGAAACTTCGATGAACATTGCTTTGATGTCAGCGATAGCATTTTCAAACTCTTCTCTTGAAACATACTTCTCTTCGTCAAGCTCTTCTTCAACGACTTCTTCTACTACTTCTTCTACGATTTCTTCTCCTTCTTCTCCTTCTTCAGCTAAGACTACCTCTTCTTGTTTAACCTCTGTTTCAGTAACTTCTTCAGATAGTTCAACTACCTCTTCTTTTACTTCTTCAGGTTTACCAATAGAGGATAGCTTTTGCATAATGTCAGAAAGGACAGATGTTGCTTTTTTGCTTTCCATAAGTAATAATTATTATTAGATTTATAAATAAGTAATATTGATTTCTTTTAGTGTTAGATTTTCATCTATATCTTTCCGATACCTTGAGCTCCGACAGAGCCATCACAACACTTTCTTGAGTAGGTTTTGCCGTTTTTACATAGGCATCCCTCTTTCCCTCCTCTTGGAGATGCATCGCTTGGTATAAAGTTCTTGTCTCTTCTGTTCTTATTCTGATTCATAGTTAGGATTTTAATTCGTTTAACTTATTTGCAATAATAGTTTCTAATTTAGACAATACAAATTGTGCCTCCTCTTCAGTTAGGTCTGACATATTCTCCTCTCTTGATATTCTTGTTTTTGCCCAACTCAAAGCTGACTTACCACCCCAAGCATCGTACATAAGTTTACCACAACCATCCTCATAAGATTTACTTGAATCTAAATCAGGTGCGTGTCTGCTTAGGTAGGAATACATACGTTTTATAGTTGACATACTAATTGGTTCTCCATTCGCTAATTGATTGGCACGTTGTTTACCAACTCCTGTTCCACAAGAACCCCAACCATTCTCTTCTGCCCATTTTAAGGCTCTCTTAGCGTTGTTCTTTACGCTATCAGGATAATCACTAAAGCTCTTCAATTCAACCTCCTCAGAAAAGCTTAAACTAACTGCTTCGGAGAAGTAGCCTTCGATACTAAAGCCTTTTACTGCACCTGTTTTTACGTAGTCTTGCCAAACACTTTCGTTGTTTACTTTCATAGATACCATCCACGTTCCAACAGGCATCTCTAAGCCATATTTACGTGATTTGTCGTGGACTTCATCTTCTATTATCCAAGATTCAACTACTGACAATCCGCTAAGCTCTGCCTTATGCTCTAAGGTAGATTTGTTTTGGTTTCCCTCGATTAAGAATAATTCAGAAGCCTTTTTGACTGTCGCCTCCGAGAAATAGATGTAATACCCTTCTTCTTCCTCGCTATCTTGACGATAGATGTTCTTGTTAGGTATCAAAGCAGCACCCATAAGGATTCTCTTGTCTGTATCTACGTCAGCAAGTTGTACCTTGTCCTGTTTGGATAACGCTATAAAATCTTCCTGTATCGCAGGCTTGTCTACTATCGAGATAGCTTCTATACCTGAGAACTCTTGCTCTTCGTCAATTATTAGTTCAATTACTCTCATATTCTTTTATTTTAAATTATATACTTGCTGATTCTTCTATATTTCTATCTAACTCTTGTGCAGATGTTACTTCGCTTGACACTACGTATGCTTTTATAGGTTCTTGCGTTGTTGAGCCTATTGCTTCTGCTAATTGGTTAGTTCCTGTGCTACCTATGATGTTAAAGTCGGGTGGTTGAACTGATGCCGCTCCTGTTCCTCCTCCTGATGTCTTAGGTCCTGTTGTACTCAAGATGTTCTTTACCTGCATAAATCCTTGTGCTGCTGTAATACCTGCATCTACATACTTAAATGGTGTCTTACCAAACTTTAAAGCGTTAGACACAGCTTGATAAGTATTTATAGTAGCCATGGTAGCTGCTACTGCTTTACCTGCTTTCGTTTCTTTTCCAAGTATATCTGCAAGTACTGCTGCTCCTCTATTAGCTAATTTTAGTTTTGCGTTTTGAACCTTTTGGTCATTATCAATAACTTGGTCGCCTCTATCCTTGTCTAATCTAATTAACTGACCCTGTATTTTTAGTCTTTCTCCTGAATCTTCTTCTGTGGCAAGTAAAGCTCTATTTAGTTGCTTCTTTTTATTCTCGTAATTAACCTCGTCAAGCTCTGCTTGCATAATCTGCTCAGTAACTGCTCCGCTAAAGAACTGTGCTTGTCTTTTAGCGTTTTGAGCATCGCCTTGTTCATCGTTTATGAGTGATTGTGTCTGCCATCCCTCGTAAGCTGCTTCAGCTCTTCTACCTTCTATTGCATCAATAGCTGCCATCTCTGCTGCCGTTCTTTTGTCTATCTCAGCAATTACAAGCTCAGTTTCTGCTTTAGCTTGACTCTCTATTGTATCTATCTGTTCTTGACTAAGCTCTTTTCCTTTCTGAAACGCTTTTAATCTTGCCTTTTCTCTGTCTACGAATGATTGCCTTCTAATCTCAACCTCAGCCTTTGCAAACTTTCCTTCTCTCTCAACCCTTTCTCTATCTGTTAGTATCTCATTTTGCTTAGCTTGCTGTCTAAATTCCTCTCTTATCTTAGCTAAATCTAATTCTTTAGCTCTAAAAACTTTTGGGTCTTTAGGGTCTTTGCCTTTGTCTTTTCCAGACTTAACAGTTATGAGGCTTTCAAGAATATCTTGCTTTTTCTCTTCTTCCTGAATCTCTTCTTTGTTTAGGTCTTGAATCTTTCTTAATCGTATAACTAATTGTTTCTCTTGTGACTTTTTTCTACCACTCTTAATTTTATCTATTCTTTCTTCTTCGGAATCAACCTTCTTATTAAGCTCATCCATGTCTTTGAAACCTAACTTCTGAGCTTCAAGTTCTTGCTTTAGTTGTAAATCAACAATCTTTCCCTGAGCTTCTTGAAACTTAGTCATTGCTGCCTGAGATACGGCTTGCGCTCTTAGCGTTTTTATGTATTCTTTCCTTGCCTTATCGGCTGCTTCCGTATTTTCTTTATCTAATAAAATAGAGGCATTGAATTCAGGGTACTCTTCGTTAAGCTTCTTTAACGCAGCCTCCTTTTCCTTTACAGTTGAAGTAGAGTCTGTTAAGGTTCTTGCGTAAATCTCAAAAGTACCTATTAAATCTCCTGCTTGTTTTGAAGCATCTTTAAACACTTCTCCTAACAATTTTATTCTTGGAGTAATATTAGAGAACCAATCTGCAAGTTTGTCAAAGGCTCCTGATTGAATTAAGGCTACAATCAACTGCAAACCTGTTACAATACCAATAGGTCCCATAAGAGAAGCTCCAAGTTGCTTAAACCCTTGCTTCATTGTTCTACCACTCTTCTTTACGTTTACGGAAAACATACCGAACAACGAACTCAATTGCGAGATGTTGTTCCCCATACCTTTAAGACCGTATGGTGCATCAGAGATAGTACGACCCATCTCCGTAACAATAGCTCCAGATAGACCTGCCGTAGTTTTCATTTCGTCTAATCCTATAGCAGAGTTAGCAACTCCTTCGCTTATAGTTTTCTTGGAGGATTGTATTTGTCTAACGGCAGTAAGTTCAGCTTGTTTAGCAGCCTCCCTCATAAGCATTATATTCTTCTTATACTCGATACCTTCTTTAGATGCCCAGTACGCAGCTTGCTCCATTGCTTTCCTGTTATCGAGCTTTCTCTTGACCGATATACCTGAAATCCTGTTGTTCTCTGCTGTTTCTTTGTTTATTCTTACAATCTGTCTACTTTCTTCTTCTTGAGATGCTAAGTACTTTGTACCAGCAGTTTTCAGTTTCTTTTGTAGATTGAGTTTTTCTTTTTGGGCAGCGTTTAGAGTTACTAATGCTTTAGTCGTCTTGTTAAATGTAGCGACTAAGCCTTTGTCAGTTACTTCTAAATCTATTACTACTTTAGTATTTGCCATATCCTAATCTTTTACCTTGTTCGTAGCCTTCTTTTATTGTTTCTTTTAACTCGTACTTGCCTTTAGCTATTTCTATTGCTTCAGAGCCTTCGTAAAACTCTCCTGAGTTTAGTAGTGCTATAACTTGTTCTATCATGCTATTACTTGATAATTATCGGTTAGTAATTCTAACTCACTTTTCCCTGTTTGTAGGTTTGTCTTAATGCTATTTATTAGATATTTTCTTCCTTGAAATATAAACCTATCATTGAGTTCATACTTAAGTAATATCTTTAATGGCAAGTGTGCAGTTATTTTTAATAATCTTACTCTTGTGTCGTATATATTTAGTATAAAGTTTTGGTGGTATGTACTAAACAAACCATCCTCTTCTTCTTCATTTGTTAAGATACTATACTCAGAACCAAAGTTTATAGAGCGAACCTCTGTTCCTCCTGTTTCTGTATATACATTTGAAGGGCAATATAAGTTAGCTACTTTATCTACGTTGCTTCCATTTTCTCCAACAACCTTATCTGTTATATATATGTCGTCAGGTAATGTTTTTCTGTTATTGAGAAAAAAAGTTCCTCCATCAATGACAGGACTTTCGTCTTGACTTACTGACCATCCCCAAGTTACACCGCTAAAAAGACTTGTGTCTCCGTCTATAAAGTTCTCAAATAACATATGTCCAAAGCTTGACTTTACATCGTACTTCTTGCCATCAAATACATTCTCTCCTTCAGACTTAAATCTTTCGTTTCCGTATTCGTCATTCGTAGCTTCGTTACTGTTTATTGCAAATATAGTATTTGCTTCTTTATACTCGTAATTTATTTCATTATATATCTCAGACCTGTTTATTTCAGAGGAAGATATGTCTACGTATTCATCTATATTAAATTCTTCGTGACTACTATTAAGATAGTATTGGTCAAGAGTCTTAACAACAAGCTCTGTACCTTCAAAGTATGCTATTAAATTAAACATCTTAAACAAGTTAGTCATAAAGTCTATTACCTTAATTTTAGGCAATACATTACTCCTAATATCTACACCATTTGATAAACTTGAAAGAGTACCTGTGTAGTTACCTTGTTCTGAACCGAAACTTTTTGTTAGTTGTAAACTACTTAGAGTTACAGCAGTCACCCCTCCCTTTGTCACAACTTTTATAGCAGGAGATATTAAAACGATTTCTTCGGAGTAATCCTTTATTGTCTTGGAGAAAGATACATTTCCTATATTGTTTAATTGACTTTTGTATACCTTATCAGTAACTTTGTCGTATAATATTAAATCGTATGCTCCTGTACCTGTTACAGCAGTAGTAAAAGAATACGTAAGAGTTTTTGCTACCTGAAGAAAGGGTCTACCATTACCTCCTATTGTCCAGTAGTAACCTATTTCTATCTCAGTATTACTGTTTTCTCTAACTTCTGTACCTGAAGAAAGCGATAATTGCTCAGTTTTTAGTTCTTGAGAAGTTTCGTCTATGTGGTTAATCAAAGAACCTGCTTCTCTATTGCACCACATATACAGTTGATTAAACAATCCATCTACGTTAGGCTTACCTGATGAGGTAACTGCTATTCTAAAGAAATCGTCTGAAATAGTAAATCCGTATTTAGATTCAATAGCTTTTAGTATGTAGTAAACCTTTATTGCAGGTTTTAAGTCAAAGTACTGAATTGAATGGAAGTCTGCGTGGCTGCTTGTAAGACTCGGAGTTCCATTGTGATATATATTCCTAACATTAGCAATCTCATCGTGGCTATTGTTGTTTTCTCCTGAATTGTAGTAGTACCTGTTTTTACTAGATACAATAAAAGGATAAATTAACTCAGGTTGTGAATATGCAGTACCTCCTATTGGATTATAGCCATCAGTTGCGTATGTCTTAACATTACTATATGAATAAGTGTGATTAAACACATCCAAGTAAGGCAAGTCAGATAGCTCATCATCTCCAAAAGTTGTCTTTAAGGAAACTGTATTACCTGTAAAATTAACCTTATATGAACTTGGTTTGTTGTCTTTCATTTTAACCCCCAACAATCTTATCTTACCATCCTTAAAGTCATTCCCATTTAGTTTTATCTTTGCAGGCATTAAGAACCTTGCATCGAATCCCTCTGACAAGTCACTCCTGTAATAGTGCTTAAATATCTTATTGTTTACCTTACTCGCAGGTAGCGTGAAGGATTGAGTAAAATCTGTCTGAACCTTAGCTATGTCCTTGATGTTTTTTATAGATTGAGTTAGCGATATTGTTTCATCTTTAAACGTATCTGCTAATTCAGGGTTTTGTATTATTGTGTAGGTGTTTCCAACAGAAAATGTACTTATACTTAAATCCAAAGATGTATCATCCATTATTTCTTCTACAATACCTGATGCTCCTGTTGTAGTATTTACTATGACACGATTAAGTACCCACCTATTTTGATTAAAGTTTTGACTTGTATCTGTGATATAGGTTGATGCAGCACCTGTTACTGTGCCTGATAAAGACCTTGTTTCTCCTATGTATATTTCTACGTCTTGCATTTATCGAATATTGTTTATTTTGTTAAAGGCAAATTCTACATCCATAGTGTAGTTTATTAACTTGTCATTTATGCTTGTCTTGTAGTTCAAGGAACTTGTCTTGACGATAATTGGCAAGGTTTGTCCTTCGTACTTTATCCATACTTCTTCTGATAAAGATAGTTGCCTAAAAATCTCGTTGTAAGACTCAGGATAGAATCCTGTATTTAGTTTCAACATCTCCGTTCCTCTTTTGTTGAATATGGTTTTTGATGCCTGATTTATGGAATAAGAGCCATTTGATACTGTGTTAGCCGTATATTCTTCGTTCTTCGTAGATAGTGATAGGTTTGCCCTTTTAAAGAACCATAAGTCTTGTAACGCACCGAACTTGTTTATAAATGTGACCTTATATGGAGTATGCTTGCACTCTTCTATCTCTTGTATTTTTATAACGTCTACAACACCACTTTGCTCTATGTATATTGCATCAGCATCAAACTCTTGATAAACCTCGTTAGCAATAGCCTTTACGCAGTTAAAAGCTTCAACCGTTGTGTCTGCAATAGCATCTACTCTATTCTTGAACGCATCGGCATCTAAAGCTGAGTTTTCTACGTATTGTATTTGTAGTGTACTAGAAGTGGAAGTAGCTAAATCTTTTCTAAATATCTGTTCTTTATCTTTCAGGTACGTTACACTTGTAGCTGAAGAAACATAAACAGGTATTCTAATTGCTGAGAAGTCATTAGTAAATATAAGCTCATTAGATTGCAGGGTTACTAAGTCGTTCTGTGGATTTGCTGCATCCTCAAAGTATCCGTATCCATCAAATGCCGTAAGCTGAGTAAACGAAGATACAGAGCCTGTTGAACCTGCTAAATTAGTTTCTTGAGTAGTATAGTCTACCCATAGATTACTTGACGAATAAGTGTCGTTAAATGTGTTGGATATATAATCCCTTACAAGCTCTGCTATCTCAAAGGAAGAAGTGTTTAATCCTGTACCGCTTAGTATCGCATCCGCACTCAAGGTATATGTTGCGGTTGCAGGTCTTGAGGTTGTTTTTGTGCCTGAATATATGTGTAGCTTTAGTTCGACAGAAGCTAAACCATTTGCTGATATATTTATGAAATACGGACTTCTTACGTTTATTTTACTCATTTTATCTTATTGTTTTGGCAAATAAAACTCTGCCGTTGTACCTAATTGTTTGTACCCTGCATCATTAAGCATATCTTCTATCTGTTCCTCTAAATCTGCCTTAAATGCGTTTGTTATAAATCTACCTGTTCTTGCATCTATCTTACTTCGTTTTAGAGCATCATCAATAAACTCAGCTGGTTTAACCCCTATATTATTTATGGATTTAGTAGCGGCATGAGCAAACTTCTTGAGCTTCATAAATCTACCCTTTGCATTCTTAGGGGATATTTTTTTGGCTCTCGCCCAATTTAATATGTCGTCTACATCAACCTCTCCTGAAAACGAACCACTATTCAACTGCTCTCCATACTCATCCATGTAAAGCTCAAATCGAATACTGTCTGAGTCATCTGATTCATATACGTAAATACTATTTCTCAAGTTACCAGTTGTTTCTACAGGAGATGTTATACTACCTGATGCATAATTTCTGGTTCTTGGTCTGAGTATCTCACTCTTTATATTCTCCTCAAGCCTTGCCATATAATTGGACAGGTATACTCTTGTGTTTCTATTTCTTACGTTTGATGCCATATATTATAAACAACCGTTTCCGTTAGCGTTAATATCCATCATTGTTGTATTAGGCACCTCGATAGAAATATCCATTTGCCATCCTGATAAAAGGTTCTCAAACTTCTCCTCGACTACATCAGCCGTTATCGTACTGTCTGTAATAAAGTCTTGCTGAAATAGCCCACCACGTCTTAGGGAGGACTGTAAGCCATTTATTACTGCTAACTGAGTGTTGAGTACGTCTTGCTTGTTGTTATTGCCGTAGAAAGGCTCTACTTGCTCCTTATCGTTCTCTTTTGTTTCTTCTACCACATCTAAAGCCATTACAGTCACGTTGAATGTGATTGTGTGTTCTGCAAATACTGCATTACGAACTGTCATGTGGGCGAGTGGAAATATTGTTTGCTTGCTGAGGTCTACGTCAAGTATGTTGCCAAAGGTAACGGTATTTATTGAGTTGTTTCCTTCTAAGTAAACCTTTATGGCTTCTGTTACATCGTAAAAACTTTTCATCTCTTAAAACTGTTTTTAATCATATTGTTTTCTAATTCTATTTTCTCTTTCTCGTATGATAAAAACGTCATACATTTATGAAAGGACAGTCTGGTAACTTCTTCGAGCTTAAAGACATCTCCTCCAGCAAGCTTGTGAATTGATTGATACCAACCCCATTTGCTTGCAAAGTTTGCACCTGATGAGTAGTCATCCCCTCCTTCTCCTGTTCCAAAGACTTCAGGATATGATTCAACAAGTCTTTTCCGAGTTGCCAAAAAAAAACCCTTGCACCTAACGCAACACCTAAAGGCATACTTTTCATTATCTCTGCATACTCTTCGAGTCCTTCGTATTCTACTATCTGATACTTGTCGCCACTCTGTTTTTTAACTGGTCTAAATAATACTGCCATGGCTTTGTGTAGGTTGTCGTGTGACGTAATGTTTTGTTCGATGTCTATGTACTCGCCTACTGATAGTTTATCTAAGTTCGGTATAAAACCAAAGCTCACACCATTCATTGAGAAGTGCCTAATTAAAGGGGTTGTCTCTTGGAAAGTTATCTCAAGGATATTTGTAATCTCAGAGAATACTTTAAGTTCAATGAAGTCTACCTCTTTCAGACTCATATCACAGAATATCTCAATAAACTTTCTATTTAGGAAATGATTATCTTCTTCTACATCTTTGTTAGCATCAAGTATCTTTAAGTACTTTTGGTATTGACTTAACTTGATTGAGTTTAATGTGTCTGGTACATTTATCTCTAAGCTCTTGGTTTCTGCCATCATAATAATATTTCTACTCAAGTAATAGGAAATAAGTGAAGTGTACCTCGTATATCTCCAACTGTCTTTTTGTCACTTACTATAATATAATATATCATGATGTATTACATATCATGATACATAGTGTTATATATCATGATACGCATGGTTATATATCATGATAAGTATTCTACATGATATACTAAAATAATATACAGTATCATGGTAAGTATATATCATGATACATAGAGTATCATAATACTATTGGCTGTGTCAGTTGGAAGGTATCTTGTTTGTGCCTGATGTAATATTTAGGCTGAGGTTGATGGCGAGATTTGCTTGTAGAAGCGTTTTAAGGTGGTTTTAAGACGTTTTAAGCCGTTTTAGGTATATTGACACCACTTGTGAGGAGAAACCTTGTTAGAGGCTTTGTTTTAGGATATGGATACTTGTCAGTTGGAAAGTAACTTGTGTAGAGAGTGGGGATGTATTTCCTGCACACCCACCCCATGAGGGAGAGTGCTTAAATTTATTTTTTTCTGGTGACCCTATCTAGTTCTCGGAGTGAGTCCGCCAGTCGGTAATTGAAAAACTCGGTCGAAAATAATGGGCGTTGCCCTTGCTTCAATGCTTCGCGGGTTCGCTCCTTGTGTTCCTGTGTGTAAAATTTCAATGCAAGCTCGATGTAACTGGCTGTTTGTTTGTCTAATTTTTTCATGGTGTTGTAAATTTATAGTTCG
>Ga0208438_1000240_pt1 | contig 15184 bp, 26 predicted proteins | sample ColrivemetaGS545_FD_187607 | JGI IMG/M metagenome (GOLD analysis project Ga0208438, IMG submission 187607) | Estuarine microbial communities from the Columbia River estuary - Flood tide non-ETM metaG S.545 (SPAdes) (version 2) | ecosystem: Environmental > Aquatic > Marine > Intertidal zone >...
ATCCAACTGTAATCAAAACGATTACATGATCAATTGCTAATGACCATGATAATTTACTAACAACTAAGCTAAGGTCGCAATGACCTGTAACTATTCTGCTAAAAACTCGTTTGTTATTTACCACACTTACCATAATTTTGCGCGCTTCGCGATCGTTAAAAGCCGTATTCCTTTTCCACAATTTGTCCTAGATTACCCTTCGTCACGTTCTGTTTTCCTAGATTATTACAGGTATAAAAAAGCCCTCAGTGAAGAAGGCTTCGTTATGCACCCGTAGCGGGGTCAAGTGTTGTCTTTGCTGTTATACTTTATCTTTGACTTATCAAACGTGCTATGCACCCGTTGCTGCTTCCAGAGTTTTAAGCGTGCTCTTTGGAGCTTTCTCGAGACCCGCCAGATACTCAACCTCAATTCCAAGGTTCTCAGCAATGTTACACACGATTTCATTCTTTGTGACAGGTAATTCCCCGCCCTTGCTTTTATAGATTGCTCTCTCATATACTCCCTCCCTACTGAGTTTACCTATTATTGATTTAGGACTCTTGCCTAGCTCATTTGCTAGATGTTCTACTGTTTCCATACGTGGCGTATCTTTATACCTTGAAACAATATACCCTGTCTGCTCATCAGTGTAGTTCATAGCTGAATGGATTCTCCTGTATGTCTAGAATTTTCATTATATTCTCTACGGGTGTGCAGTAGTGTTCCGCGATATCATAGATCGTCCAGCCTTGATCCCACTTATCCTGTATGTCATCTTTAATCTTCATTGAACATATCCTCTTGAATAGTAAGTGTGAAGTTCTCCCCGTCTGCATCAATCGACACAATGTGTCTACTTGTATAGCCTAGAAACTGTACTTCTACATTCTCAGTGCCTACTTTATCTGCATACCTGCCTAGATCTTGATCGTATGCTAACTCCATCTCATTACACTGCTTCTCTAGCTCGTGCATCTTTCCGTGAAGTGCATCCAATACATCATAGATATCATCTAGATCATCAATCTGACGTACTAAACCATTCCGTAGTGCATCAGCAGCTACTGTGTTGCTTGGAAACTCTATAACATTACCCATTGTTTATATCCTCTATGTAAGCATCCATATAACGATGCGCTTGTACTACAGTTAGGTCTGCACTGAGTGTGCGTACAATTGTTCTATAACCATCCTCTTCCTGACGAATGATCCACCAGTTACCAGTGTTGTGATCTTGTTGTAATTCATAGTGCATTGAGGTTCTCCTTTTTAATACAATAATTATACAGGTTCTAAGGAATTTTGTCAAGAAATATTTTATGGTAGACATAAAAAAACCCTCCGAAGAGGGCTTAGTATTCTTACTAGGGAATTAGGGTGAAAGATAGACCGCCTCGCTATACAATCAGCTACATAGTAGCACCTCAGTTTTGCTTTTTATTGGGGAAAGGGAGCAAACAAAATACCTACCTAAAACAAACCCTGACAAGATCGGTACTGTCAGACCCAACACACCATACGCTTTATACAGCCTTGTGAAGTAGGCTGTGCCAGTAATACCGCGAGATCAAGACACCAAAGGATTAACTATCACTCAAGCATTGTTACTGGACTTGCTAGTGAGGGTACAGGGAGATGCTTTATCAGTGCATTCCTTTCCTCACTTTTGAAACATTATTATACTAACATTTAACCAAATCGTCAAGAACTATTTTTTATCTGCTCAGTATTTCCACTACTACTAGAACTAGGGGAAAGAAGAACAGTGCTGCTATGAACCAGCCAACACCGCTATACTTATCATAAGCTGACACTACGCCACCTTAGCGAGTAGTGACTCTAAGTCTTGCTTAGAAGCTTTCTCAAGAGTAGGCAACTCAATACCAAGTGCATCCTGAATCTGAGTTACGATCTCTGCCTTACGAACTACTGGAGCACCAGTCTTGGTTACGCGTGGAGCAGCTACATATACTCCTTCACGAACTAACTTAGCTACGATAGAGCGTGTAGTCTTGCCGAACTCAGCAGACAGCTTTGCTACTGTGTCTTTAGTTGGGTTACTTTGATAGTCTGCTACCATAGCATCGACCATTTCTTCTGTGTAGTTGGGGTTACGTGTTGCTTCAGTCATAATTTTTTCTCCCGAAAAATATTTGTTTTTTAAGTTTATAAAGTAATTATACGTTTGTTTAAGCATATTGTCAACAACTATTTTACATCTTCAGGGATATAGTCAATAAACATTTCCTCACCCCAGATACACTCTACTACTTCGTACTCGTCCATCTCTTCAATAATGTCTCTGTCGTCAATCATACCACTCTCAAACATTTCATCACGCCAGCTCTGTACTTGGTTGTTCCACATATCTTGAGTGTAGAAGTCAAAGGTTGCATTAGCAATGTCAAAGGTTACTACTCGTGCGTTTGTCATATTGATTCCTTAATTTGGTTGTTTTCTTAATTTATGGATGTATTATACGTGGAGTTGAGTACCTTGTCAAATGTTTTTTAAGCTCTTCGTGCAAATAACGCAAACGAATTCCCGGGGGCCGGACACGACCTCGGCGTGTCAAGATATATTTGCTACAATTGTCTAAAATTTTCTATGATTTGCCGCCACCACGTCGCACCCGCTACGGGTTTCAGAGACTAGACTTAATTTGCCCGAATTTGCAGCAACTGCCAAATAGTACTTGACAGCGTCGCTGGAGTACTGTATAATCGGCGCCATTTTAACACTGCGTTTCGGCGCCTTTTTGAGCAATCGGAAAATAGTTGCTCGAATATGCTCGGGGTCACAGAAAAGACTTGACAAGTTCGTTCGCGCACTGTATAATCGGCGCGGAGCATCCGACGCAAATCGTCGTCGTACTACTACTGGCGCCCCCGCGCCAATTTGTCAACCCGATGCTGAAAAAAGACTCGACCAATTGTACGAAAGTTGGTCACACGTTTTTGAGGCCCATGCAAAAAGAATCGTTGACTTACTACTGGCGCCCCCGCGCCAAAAAATAATAAAAGTCAAGCATTATTTGGTTTTTTTCGATTTTTTCGGAAAAATAAAAAAATCCGCAAATTTGCTTTTTTGCGGATTTTTGGTTTTTAGCGTGTTCCACGTGGAACATTGGAAGGGCTTCTAAATGAGAATGGTTCTCATTTAGAAGTTGGCATGATTATTGCCTAGTAGATTTCTATGATAATAAAAAGTTGAATTAAAATCATAATCATTGGGCAAATAGTGCGGATTATTTCCATTTTCATTTTAAGGCGGAGAAACTCCGCCTCTTTTTCAGGTATTAAGCTCATTGTCCAAGCTCCATTAGTTGCGCGTAGGTGTGGGTTTTTAGAATGTAGTGCAAAATCATAGCCTCATAATCTCGCGCATCTTCTAGGGCGGTGTGAGGTTCATCTTCTAGCGAACCCGAATAAACATCTTTATCAGCGATAAATTTAGCCATCGCATCAGCGGTCATTTTAAGCCGCCCCGTTGGAGTCAAAAAACCTCGATCATTACAAAAGTCAGCATATTCCGAAAGTGTGCCGATTGCTTTTTTGGCCGCCTTCATTAAGCAGAATTTTTCCGCAAAGATTCCGAGATTAATATCTGTATTAGCGCATTTACCAAAGTCGAAAGATATATTGTAAGCAGTTAAAACAGGCGAATATTGGGCATTGATGCGAGTCAACCAAAGATTGATTAGTTGGGGAGAGCATAACGACCGTGAACCATTTTCCAGCATTTTGTCGTAGTGTTTACGTCTACGGTGGAGCATTTGAGTCGAAAAGAAAGCATCAGCAGGGGCGCGGTGATCGCTGAATAGTGGCAGAGTCGCAAAGTGGCCGTGCAGTAATACCCCAAATTGTTCTAGTATCTTTCCGTTTTCGTCCACGACAACCGCGCCAAAGTCTGCGACAGTATTTTTTGAAGTTGTTTCAGTGTCTACGATTAAAGTGTTCATAATATTAAGCCTGTTTTCTAGTAAGTTGAAGATTTAATTCTACAGCATTTCGGGTGCGAATGCCAAATTTTTCTGCCATATCTAATACGCCTTGATTATCATCGTAAAAAGTAGCGTTACGAGTCCAACGGGCAAACGGCACCTTGAGGTCAGCAAATAGCGCGAGCAATTTGGAGCGTTTCAGTTCAGCATCACCGCGATTGTCACCAAGTGCGCGGGATAGAATAAAATGCGCCTTGATACCGTGGTCAGCCAAAAAAACGTGATCCCAAACACCCAACACGCGGGCTGTGCAAATAATAACAATATCGCCCTTGGCATAGTTGGATTGCATCAGCCGCGCCAGTGGTAGCAGTTGATCGTTTGCAATGTTCTCGCGAGTGTTATCAGCGATCCATTTCGGCAGATCTATATCACCATTGGGCAAAGTGCTGTAACGGTGGCTTGAGTCGATAACGGTTCCGTCTAAGTCCCAGATTTTATATTGCATGATTTACGCTCCCATCAATTGAACAGCAAAGCCGCCAATTGATACCAAGTTAAGAACAACCAGATTCCAGATTCTGGCGTAGGTCATTTGGACGGTCAGCAAAGCAAGGCCGAGAATGGCAATAGCCGGTAGCATGGTAAAAGAGAACAGAGCCATGACGATCGCGCCAACGTATCCGATAGCAGTAGCAGTTGTATTATTCATAATTAAATCTCCAGTGGTTAAGCCCTGATTATACAGGGCTTTCCCTAGTTATGCAAGCGATGATAGTAATTTATTTAAAGCCGATCCGGTGGCCTTTTCAAGGCCGTCAAGCGAATCGGTATCAACAGCCGCGCAGATTGCCGCGACCATATCAGCTTTTGAGGGAGCCAATTTTTTCTTGGCTGGTGCTGGCTTCGAGATATATTCAAAGCCCTCGCGCTTTGCCTTAGCAATAATTGAACGGTAGCCGCGATCAAGTTGCGCGCCTAGTGCCTTAGCTTTAGCAAGGTCGAGAGGTTGAGCCGCTTCGATAGTTGCGACCATTTCGGGAGTGTAGTTAATATCAGTCATAATTGTATATCCTAGTAAGTAATTGTAAAGAGATGCTATTCTATCATAGAGGGCAAGCATTAGCAAGCCTTTATTAAAGAATTTAAAGAAAAAATTAGCGCGGCCATAACCGGAACCATAACCAGAGCCAGCCAGCCCACGCCACCAATAAACGAGATAACGAACGCAACCACCGCGCAGAGAATCAAAAAAACATTTAAAACGATTGTAAATAATGTCATGATTATGCCCCAGTGCGATAGTCGAAAACAAAGCTAATCCAGAGCCGTAAAATCTCAGGGTGGTATTGCACCATAAATTCAACGGCCTTGTAAAATTCCTCTGAATTTTGAAGCGCGTTTTTAGTTTCGTGAAAGCACCAGTATGACATAACACATAGCGCGCGATCAAGCAATTTTTGCCTATGGATTTTTTGAGCCTGCATATTATCGAACATGGGGTTCTTTCCCTATCTGTCTAATGAGGTGATATTGTAGCACGCCCAGCGAATCTGTCAAGCATTTAATAAAATTTTTCTGCATGTTTTTTAGAACAAAAAAGCATAAGGGGCGGGGCGGTTAGACGACTTGGTTATAAGCCGCCCGCCGGGGCTCCCCCACACGTATAACTTTAAGAAAAACACGTAACGAGAAAGGGTGTTATAAAAAAACTGTCATAAAACTGTCATAAAAGTATGATACAATTGTCATCAATTCGAAATAATTCGAATAAGAAGAAAGGAGGAATACAATATGAAAAAATTGATCGCGATTGCCCTACTTATCACCCCCACACTCCAAGCTGCCCCATACCTGGAGTACAAGTACAAGTCCCTGCTCGAAGACCCTATTGTAAAGACCTCTTCGTTTACGAGAGTTGGATACAAGTTTTCAAAAAATTATTATATGGAAGTTGGAGATGGTAGTGCCGAAGCAGGCTATAAGTTCAAAAAAGGCGGCTTCACCCTAAAAGGGAAACTGGAGAGCACGAAAGACTTTAGCAAAAACGGGCTGGAGACTGAAGTACGATACACCTTTTGAAAATAATGCTTGACATTGCCCTCCTCTGGTGTTATAATTCATAGCATCTTAGGAGGATTCTTTTTATATGGCTATTGCAGAAACTAAATTCGTTACCGCAGGACAGTTTTATACTTACTACGGTTACTACCAAACGTCAGGAACTATTTCTGACACGAGTGGTGGATCCTCTTCGACAGCTTTTAGCATTTACTCAGGTTCATCAGTTCGTGAATTATTTTGGGATACTTCTGGTAATATAACCTTTACTATCACAGACGGTAGTGCGAATGTTACAAATGATCTATGGGATAACATGATCATTACCTCGAACGTAACAAGAAGTGGTACAACAACAAGAACTCTTACTAGAACCTCTGCAACTTTTAGTCAGTTCCTCGCAAACGGTACTACGCCTGTTTCTAGATGGTACTGGCCTGCTTCAGTTATTACAGTAGGTGGTAATCCTTTTGTAGTTGACGGCATTCCTGACGAAGTAGAATGGGAGTATACAGCTGATGGTACTCCGGATACTTGGAGACTGAACAACGCCTTTATGGTAGCTTCAGGTACGAATGCTACATCATACTCAAAACCTGTAGGCTACAACCAAGCTATAACAGTTTCTCGAGTAACAGGAACTGCAAACTTTGGTATCTCAACGAGTACTACACCTCCTAGCTCTTTTACAGGTTCAAACAAGACACTTAACCCTGGAGAGTACATTCATGTGCAGCAAGCTGCATCAAGTACTCGGCTTAAAAGTAATTTTACAAAGTTCAATGCTGGTGGTGTTTTAGAGTCATGGTACGTAGACTCGGATGCAGCTGGCTCAGGCTCTGATCCCGATTATCATGTAGGTCAAGGAATCTACTATTATGGATTCTCTACGAATCAGAGTGCAACAACTACACAAAATGTAGCATCTTCAGGGTCTACAATGAGTTGGATAATGAATGGTGCAGCGGGTGACTCGAATAACGATCTTTATCAAACATATTTGAATAATGTAACAGCAACCTTTTCGAATATGGTAAACTGTAGTCTTACTTACCCTACGAGCACAGGTGTAGGTATGCAACATACTTCTCAGACTGGAGTAAATGGTTGCATTCTTAATATCTCAGGCGCTGCGGGTTCAACGTACAGTGCAACAGCTACTTTTACTCACGGTACTCCGTCCGCTGGTAACAAAACAAAAACGTTTACAGTCACTGGAGTTATCGACCCTTCAGACTACGGTCTTGAAGCTTTCAACTCTTCCGGTGATACGCGAATGTCAATGGAAAAAAGACAACCTCGCTACCACGGTTCGGTAACAGGCACAGGAAATGGTAATACCACCATCTCCGTATCCTATCCTGGATACTATGCAGGAGGTTCTAGCCAGTGGCATGCTGTAAATACTACAGATAGCTCGAACTACTACGTAGATGGAGGCTCTTCAGGCTCAATAACACTAAGAAGAGCAGATATAAGAACAGCTAGCGCCAGCTACCAAGTTTTAACGGGAAACGAGGATTATCACATTCTTGTATTTAGGTACTAATTATGGCATATGGAATAGAAGTAAGTAATTTATCAGGAGTTTCTCTTATTGACGGAACTTCGAAACAAGTTCAGAGTGTAAAAAGTGGAACTGTTATCCCTGGATCGTATTCAGGAACAGGTACAGATGCAGGAGGAACCTATGACGGCAACAACCCTTGGGTTGAAGGAGATCCTGCCCCTTGTATTATCATGCCAAGACCTTTTGAAGAGTGTTTACTTTTTGTAGGCGCAGGTGGTAGTAATACTAGTGGATCAACTTATCCTCTAACTCTTTCCGTTTTTAAAGGAACCTGTAATCTAACCATTACAAAGAAGTCAGGCGGCGGAGTAGGACAGGACTATATTTACGCTAACCTAAGTTATGGCAGTGTTTCAGCCATCAATGGTGGAATATCTGGAATGGGTACTACGGACGGACTGCAAGATAATAATATTAATGACGTAGGTATTGGCACAAGACTTAGCGCATGGGCTGCTTACGTTTCAGGAGTAACACCTCCCTCAGTTATTAAAATAGAGGATGGTGGAAGCTACGATGTAAAAATAACTTTTAGTACTACTTTCAATGCAGCTATCCCAAATAACACAGCTTGGGTTGATACAAAAGATGTTGCAATCTTCTCTAGGCTTTACTCAGAGAAAATAGATCCGGGCTTCTTCTTTAACTATAAGATTGGACAGGTAACTCGCGAGAGAGATGAAACCGCAGACTGGGGCTGGGAAGTTTATGACAGCAGTGGTTTAAACGTAGCCTTTTCTACAAACAGAGTAAACTTTCAGATTGAAGAAATAGTAGTAGGCAACCCAGACCTTACTCTTTTAGGGGGCGCAGGCTCCGGCTCGGGTAGCCTATCTACAGGATTGCCTATTATTACACAAGAAGTAGGTAACATCAATAACTTTACCGATTACTTTGTTCTAGTAACAGCTTTTGGGTTCTGTACTTTACTAGTTAGACCCGAAACGGGAGACCCCAACGGTAAGTCTTACGCATGGGGAGCTGGATATATCTTTTCGCAGCCTGGATATTCCTTTTATGACAATGCCAGCGCTACAAACAACCCTGACAGGGCTAGCGGCGTAAGCAGTACTCAAAAAAGTAGTAGTACACCTTTGGGAATAGCAATGGCACCCATAAATGTAGGTAAGTTTGAAACCGGAGTTAACGGACCTTCTCCGGGCTTCTCAATAACAGATTCTTGGGCAGTCGATGCCACCAGATCACTAATAGTAGGGAAATTCATATGACACAAAAACACACTTGCGCACTAGTAGACCCAGATACGGGAGAAGTCGCTCACTTCGCACATCCGCCAAATCCCGATGAATATGTAGAAGGAGAACAACACGGCAACTATATTGTTCGATGGGGAGATCCCTTTCCAGGTGCAAATCCTATGCAGTCAGGGATGAAGGCTCATGAATGGTATTGGAAAAATGCTACTAGCGAATGGATTAACAAACCTGCTTGGCCCGGTGATTTTAACACTTGGAATATTGATACAAAAGAGTGGGACTTCGATAGCGCCGCATTGTATGTACGAGTGCGTATAGATAGAGACTTAAAACTAACTTTATCTGATTGGACACAAGTGCCTGATAGTCCTTTAACCTCAGAGAAAAAGACTGAGTGGTCTACTTATCGACAAGCCCTCAGAGACTTTCCGATAAATAACGATAATATAACAGAATATCATAGTATATCTTGGCCTACTCCACCTACGAATGAATAGATCCAGGTATATTAAAAGAAAATATGGATATCGCCTACCCAAACTCGGTAGGCTTATTGATATTTATGTCTAGTAGCACCTTAAAAAAAGTTCTTGACAATTTTTTGCTTCTCAGGTATAATGTAAAAATAATGAAAACATAACCAACGTATATCAATAGGCTTTACATGAATAGATTATTACTTATTTTATCCCTCGCACTGTCTGGTGCTTTATACGCCCAGGACGAGGATACGACAAATACAGACACAATTGTTACAGACTCAACGACAACCAGTGATATCAACAGCACTACCACTACTACGTTGAAGTCCCCTCCTCCGTCGGCAATTACCCCGACGATGAACATTTCAAATTCAGACCTTTGTACAGTAGGAGTTGCGGGTGCAGTACAGACCCAAATCCTAGGCATAAGCATGGGAACTACTACAAGAGACATGAATTGTGAAAAATTAAAGAATGCAAAGACTCTTTATGACATGGGTATGAAAGTAGCAGCGGTCTCAGTAATGTGTCAAGACAAACGTGTATTTGACGCAATGATGATGGCAGGAACACCTTGCCCGTATGACGGTATGATCGGACCAGAAGCGAAAGCAGGCTGGGAAACTCACAGAGAAGAAGAGCCTCTAGAGGAGAAAGATGAAGATGCAATGGATGAGACTACCAAACAAACGCTCTATGGCGTTGGCGGTATCCTTAGCTTGCTTGGCGCCCTCCTCGTACTCTGAGATAGTTACAGGACAGGCACGAACAACCGCATATGACTGGGTAATGCAAAATGTATTACCTCAGCAAGCTGGTCTTACTGTTGGCTCTGTAGTGTACCGTTACGAAGCTGTAAAAAACCTAGAAGATGACATGGTTGTCTACGTTTCAAATGAAAATGCACTTGGAGATGGATATATCTTTCGAGAGGCAGATGACTGGTCAGGATTGCCTGGCAACAAGATTTATAAAGTAATTGGAGTAGGAGATATACCGATTGAAGCATGGGGCGATGGCTCCATTGAAATAGACGGAAATGGACAAGTAGTAGACCCTTCAGTGGTTTACAGTTATAGATACGATCCTTGTTTTGATCCGCAGTCAGATCCCTCCTGTCCCGATTATGTTACTCCGTACGACCCTTCACTTATACCTGTAGTAGAGTTTAATGATCCTCTACAGGATGAGCTTGTTTTAGCAGAGATGGCAAAACAAGCAAAGCTTGATGAAGAGGAAGAGTACGAACGCAAACAACGAAACAATAAAATTAAAGTAAATCTAGAGAAGATGCTTGGAGGGTTGAACACGTCTGCAATGACGGCTCAGGCTTCAATAACAGAACAAGCACTTTTCGCAATGAACTACATACCTCGCAGTTACACCGGATCATTAAATGGTGGTGTGTATGCGGATACGGTAGTACTGGTAGACGGGAAGTTGCCAGATAATAAGAAAGCAAAGAGAGTTGGGCTGGCTCAGCAATTGCTTCATGAAGAAATGGTAGAGGCCCAATATGATTAAAACACTACCGAAGAGGCGTAAGCCGTCAAATAGGATTTTTCTTATGAAAAAGTCATTAATTTTATTAGCAGCGTTACCTTGTGTAGCCCTGGCTAATGTACCTATTATGGGTACAGTAGAAAGTAAATGTGTTATCCAAACTGATACCACCGGTGTCTATGGTAACCCTAGTCCAAGTGAGCTGAGTACAAGTGGAACTGCCGGAGGCGTACAGCCTGTGATTCGTTATGACATTTTAGCAGCAGATCACTACAAAGCTGTGCTCTCTTATCCTAACTCATTCTCATCTAGCCCTGAGCTACCTGATGTTGTGAATTGGACAGGAGACGTTACTGTAGGTCAAACTTCAGATGCAGGTATGTCAGCATTTGAAGCAGCTAAACTCGAGTACAACAATACTGTTGAATTCGATCTTACTATTGCTGGAAGCGTTTGGTTTAATGTAGATTCTACAGCAGACTACGGATACGATAAGTCGTTTCCGGCTGGAGACTACACTGCAATGGTATTGGCAGAATGTATCGCTCAATAATACTTTTTGTTGCATTTTGTATTCTGGGTGGGCACATTAGTGCTCACCAGTTTACTCCTACGTATCCTGTACTAGAGCAAGCTCCTATGCCAGGAGTAAAAGTACTGTATATGAGTATTTTCAATAATCGTGAAGAGATTGATTGGTACTCTATTAATGTATATGATAAAGACTGGAATAATCTAGCTTTTGCCAGTACGGATAAACTAATCAACTTAAATTATTTAGAAAGAAAAAACATAGAAGTATACGTACGCACAATAGACTCGAAGAAAGTAGTTTATATTTGTTCCAAATCAAAGACTCTTGCAAGCGTAAAGAACCCTTCTATCATAACCTCAAGAATTTGTTCAAAGGTCAAGAATGAAGTATTTAATAGTAATAGCCTTACTGCTGGCTAATAGTTTAGTCCTAGCAGATTCAAGCTCTATGAATCTTAACCTACCTAGCTCTCCACAGAGTTATGCATCGGACAGGATTAGAGCCGGGCAGTTAGACTGCCAAAATGCCATTGGTTCGGCTACCAATGTAGAATTCGGTGTTGTAGGGTTTATTGATAATCAATATCAAAATCCTTACGATAACCCCTATGACGCAACATTTAGTAACTCGACTGTGAGAGATAGTGACATAGGTGTGTATGCAAAAATAACTATACCAATTGGTGGTCCTAAGGAAAGGATTAACTGTAATACCCTTTATCAATTAGAACTAGAAAAGAAACGCATGGAAGTAATGAAATTAAAACAAGAGATTGCTAATCTCAAGAGTTTACAGTTCGCAAAGGAAGATTAATGGCAGAGTTTGAAGTTGGAGGAATGACGTTTAAAGGCGGTAAGATGATGGTTATGCTTACAGCACTCTCGACTCTAGGCGGTACAGCCTGGGCAGGTTTTGAGTTTTACGCAGATTATATGGATATGAAAGAAATTGTCCAGAATATTGATACAGATGCTATAGCAGCACGAAACCTCCAAATAGAGCAAAAGCTCGATGATGCTATTGAATATACACGAGATATTAAAACTGGGTTGCGAGATGATATACTCTCAATCGAGAAGCAAGCAGACCGCGCAGAAGATAAAGTACGTACTATGGAAACCGAAGTACGAGACATGATCGACAAAGCAAGCCAACGTTTTGAAGCCAAGCGCGATGCCATGAAAGCAGACTCTGACCAAGACATGGAAGATCTAGAAGATCGACTAGAAAAGAAACTCCAGAGAGCACTCGATAATCCACTCTCTGACTAACCTGAGAAAAAAATCTCTTGACAACCAACCTCTATTTGAGTATAATTTGAACCATGGCAAAAGAACTAACTACAATATCCCCTGAGGGACTGGAGATAGCGAATAGTTATCTTCAATACGGAAATATTCGGGGTGTCTGCGAATACCTTCAAGTATCTGAACAACAAGTAGTAGATGTACTGAATAAACGTGAAGTAAAGAAGTACATCGACACAGTGTACTTAGACCTAGGCTACCGTAATAAGAATAACATCGGTTCCCTGTTAGACGAGATGATCGCATCCAAGCTAGAAGAAGCTCAGGAATCTGGTGTATACTCCAGCAAGGATTTAGCAGATCTGTTACAGATGGCACATAAAATGCGTATTGACGAGATTAAGGCACAGACCGATCTCGCCAAAGCCGAAGGAAGCACTATTAAGAACCAGACTAATGTACAGATTAATGATTCTGTACCTTTTGGTCAAGGTAATTATGGTAAGCTTATGGATAAACTACTAAATGGAACAGAATGAGAAAATCAATGATCTTGAAAAAGGTCTTTACGCACATGAAGTACAGTGTGACGAACGCTGGAGAACTTGCTTTCAGAGACTAGAAGATCTGGAGTCTGGGCTAATGCGTATAGATTCTCGCATGATGGCCATGGGCGGAACCATAATCATGTTTTTAGCAGGTGTACTGGTGACTTTACTCACCAAGATATAGGAGAAAATTATGCCAAAAGGTAAAGGAACATACGGATCAACAGTCGGTCGACCAAAGAAGAAGAAGCCGAAGAAGAGAGGCAAGTAAGATGATTTTTGAAAAACGCGGAAAATGGTGCTTCTTAGAGGTGATAGAAGAACAAGGCATAAGAAAACTGCATAAGTTTGGAACAGAAGAAGAAGCCAAGTTAGCAGCAGGCTGGATACCTCCAGTAGAGGAGACTTTAGATGGCAGCACGGAAGAAGAGGAAAGTAGCAAAGAAGAAGCCAGTACCGACAAACAAGCGTCTGTATTCAGCAGTAAAAAGCCAAGTAAAAAGAAAATTTAAGGTATACCCTTCAGCGTATGCAAATGCCTTTCTAGTGAAAGAGTATAAACGCAGAGGCGGTAAGTACCGCATGGGAGTCAAGAAATGAGTCTCAAGAAATGGTTTAAGGAAGAGTGGGTAGACATCTCCCGCCCAAAGAAGGGAGGAGGCTACGCAAAGTGTGGTAGAGGCAAAGCAAAAAGCAGCAAATACCCAAAGTGTGTTCCTAAAGCAAAAGCAGCTCGTATGACAGCAGCACAAAAGAAGTCTGCAATAAGTCGTAAGAGAAAAGCAGGAAACCCAGGTGGCAAGCCCACTATGGTTAAAACTTTTGTCAAGAAGAAGCGTAAAGCGCGGATGAGACGAGGTTAATTATTGGTAGTCGGATACGGGCGGAAAGCTTGCACTGTAGGCTAAAATACAGGCTCGGAAAGCCAAGACATAAGGAATATACTATGAAATATTTAATTTTAGTATCTGCACTACTACTCGGAGCCTGTGGAACCATGAACGCTGCTATTGACGGCACTCAAGGTATCATTAACGGAACTCTTGGAGGAGTAGGAACAGCAGTAGCAGACATAGCCACCGCCGCTGGGGCAGACGTCTCAGAAGCAGTAAGCCAGACTAAGGAGTAATTTTATGCCAGCAAAGCGAAAAACGAAAAAGAAAGACTCAAGGATAAAACGGGCAGGCGTTACGGGTTTCAACAAACCTAAACGCACTCCAGGGCATGCCAAAAAGTCTCACATCGTTGTAGCTAAAGTTGGCAGCAAGATTAAAACGATTCGTTTCGGCCAGCAGGGAGCTAAAACGGCAGGGAAGCCGAAGGCTGGAGAATCAGCCGCAATGAAGAAAAAGAGAGCGTCTTTTAAAGCACGTCACGCAAAAAACATAGCCAAAGGCAAAATGTCCGCAGCATATTGGGCAGATAAGGTTAAATGGTAAATACGTTCAATCGGAGACGGTTCAGCACAGACTACTTTAAAGTAGTATAGAGAAAATAAAAATGAGTAGAGGTTCAGTACAGATAGTAAGCTCCTTAGCAGAAACTCCAATTAGTTTAGCCGCGGGGTTACGCAGCGGCCACAGTTTTAAGCACTTGCCTGGAGTAATTCAAGGCTCTAAGGTCGGCTGGAGCACCATCTGGCGTAGAGGTAAAGAAACCGGCGAGCAATTATATCCTTGGTATGATGTGGCATTATCCTCAGTTATTGTATCTTCAACTTCAACCTCAGACACTACTAACGTAACCGTTGAAGGGCTTGATATCAACTATGCTGTCAAGACCGAAACCTTAACTTTAAATGGTACCACTGACGTAACAGGCTCAACAAACTTTAGAAGAATTTACAGGGCATATATGTCAGGTACCGCTTCCAATGTAGGCGAAGTAAAAGTAGAAATGTATAACATTGGCGATAACGCTTACTTCCCTGTTGCTACAATAGCGCCCGGTTATGGAGAATCGCAGCAATCAGCTTATACAGTTCCTGCAGGACACACTGCATTTGTAACAAGCATAACTGCTGGTTCGAGTAAAAACGATTCCGCTACTCAAATAGCTCTATTTGCTCGCGAACTAGGCAAAGCATTCCTAGTAAA
>Ga0208438_1000270_pt1 | contig 13989 bp, 19 predicted proteins | sample ColrivemetaGS545_FD_187607 | JGI IMG/M metagenome (GOLD analysis project Ga0208438, IMG submission 187607) | Estuarine microbial communities from the Columbia River estuary - Flood tide non-ETM metaG S.545 (SPAdes) (version 2) | ecosystem: Environmental > Aquatic > Marine > Intertidal zone >...
TCAATAAATTTAAGTTAGAAAAACTGAAACTAAGAAAGCAATCATTATTAAACTATTTAAACGAAAATGAATAAAGACGAACGACAAATAATCAGAGAATTAGCATATAAAATCATTATGCCTACAATAATAATAGTGCTTGTTTGCCTTGCATTGATGGTAACTTGTAAAGGTAAAAGTAAACCGCCACAAATACCGCCTAGCGTGTTTGATAATAAGATTGATAGCATACTAACAACTATCAATAAGGATAGTTTAGTAATTGACTCTTTAATGAAGCTGCGCCCAAAAGTTATAACACGCTATAAAACTAAATATGATACAATATACCGGCAAGCTCCCGATACTTGCAAAAGTTATTTAGCAGAATTAAACGCAGAATGTATGGCATTAGATTCCTTTAATTTAGGCATTATAACAAGGCAAGAAACGCAATTAATAAGTTATAGTGAACTTGTTGGAACTATGTCTGAGCAGTCAAATATGTACGTTTTAAGGCATACTAAAGATAGCTTATCAATACTAAAGCTAGATAAGAAATTGAAACGAACACGAAAGTTTGGGATTGCAGCGTTTGGTTTTGGTTTTGTTGGAGGGTTGTTGATTAGATAAAAAAAAGGTAGGACATGAAACCTACCTAATTTATACAAACGTTACAAATATAATATTTATTCTTTAGATTTCAAACCGCTGTAAGTAGTCATTCCAAAAAGAGCAGCTACAAAGCCATAGTCTATTATAAAGACTTCGCCTAACATACTTAAATCGCCCATACTAAGCCATTTAACGTGAGCAGCAACAATACAGCTTATAACTGCAAAGGCTGTTAATTTGCGTGAGCTGAAGCCAGCGTTACCCATTTTAAAACTATCAATAATATTTTTCATCGTACTATTGTTATATAAATCCTTTGCCCTTGCTTTTTAGCAGCTTCAATCTTTGCGTAAAGTTTATTTGTTGCTATTGTGCTTTCAGTAATTCGGTTGCTTAATTTGCGAGTTCCGCAAAGCAAACAGCCCAACGAGTGAATTTCGGTATTGCCGCTGTGGATGCGAATTCCGCTCCAACCTTTGACATTCAACAATATAGGCATAAACACTTTAAAGCGTGCCGACATAGTCCAGTCAATCTCATAACGTCCATAAGGGATTGCAGTTTTGCCGTAAACCTTTACTCGCATTATTTGCTCTAAAGTTAAGGTATTATTGATACCCCTATCTTTATCTTCCAATATGTAGCACTCAAATTTACCATCAATAGTTAGGCTGCCAATGGTTGAAATGTCCGTAAAGATTTCTCTTTTTAATTGTAATTCCATGTCGTTAAATAAGTAGTTAAACCTTCGTTCAGTCATTAAAATTCATGATCTATTATTTTAGTTTTATTCGGTAAAATAGCCTGTTTAGGTTCATAAACAAAATTAGTTTCTTTGCTTTTTTCATCGCAGCAATCTTGTTTAATCTCCTCAATCTGATATTGCAAATGCTCAATCTCATAATGCTTTTCAGTATATAATTCTCGTATATCTGATTTGATTAAAAAATAGTTAGCCATTAAGCCACCTGCAAAAGTTAGCAATTTAATTTTATTTTCTAAACTACCTAATTCTTTCATAACTAATTTATAGGGGGGCTTGGTTTTGGTTCGTAAATAATTAATGGTAAATCTTTAACCCACATAAACTCTTCATTTGTGCAATTAGCCATTTCCTCAACTGATATAACCCATTGGTTTTCAATAGCTGTTTCAACAGGGTTAAAAAATGAATCAGGTGCATACCATTGAATTAGTAAACTATCTTTTTGTTCAATTGTCAATAAGCCTACATATAAGTCCCATTGCGCTCTTTTTATATCTTTTAAAGTTATCATACTTGTCTAGCTAAAGTTGTGTTAAATGTTTGAACTGCATTGTAAAAAGCTAATGCTTCAGCATCTGTAAGACCATCGCCTATTGATGCAAATGCACATTGTTTAGCTGAGTAATAATTAGGAATATTACTTAAATTAAGACAACCTAAATAAAGATTAATATTTGGTAATGCGCTACCAATTAAAGCGGATGTTAAAACTTGAGTTCCATTTTTAAAAATCTTTTGAACATTTATTGCAGTTCTAGTGCCAACGTAAAACCCTAATGAATTTGGGGATGCTACTTGAGTAGGACTTCCTGTTTCACTCCATCGCATATATAAATTTCCTGAATATCTAAGTCCCAAATCTGAGTAGTTAGTAGCAGTCAAAGCACCCACTTCTCTTTCATTTACTCCATTTGAATCAGTCCTTGAGTAATAACTCATATGTCCACTACTAGCCACACTATAAGCAGTTGAAGGAATTAAAAAAGTATTAGCATAAGCATTAGTGCCATTTGGTAAATATCCATTTGCACTAAATGTTCCACCACCACTGAATACTAATCTATAAGCTGCATTGCTATCAACTGGATTTTTTAAATTCCATTTCTGGCTACTTGCTGTATTTCCCACGAAAGGATAAACAGCTTTCATTTTAGTCCAAATGTTAGCACTTTTTAAATCAATAACTAACTGATTAGTTGCCGTTGCTTCCGTGCCACTTATTCCACTAGCAGTTATAAACGCTTGCGCATCGGCATCCGTACCGCCATTTCTACGCTTAATTCTAAACGGACTTATTGCTTTGCTTATTATCATTTTAGTATAAAATTACTGAACCACTTGTTAAAGTAATTGCGCTTATTTTAGTTCCGTAAGGTGCAACGTGCAACTCACCTGCTAACAAACTAACCGCACTAATTCCTAAGTTTGTCAATAGATTGCTAGTTACACCAGTTGTTAAATCAGTACCCGTTAGCGTTGATATTACCGTTGATTCACGAATATAAATTTGTGAAAAATTAATTGCAGTAACCGCTCCCGTTCCCGTAACTGTTCTACTTCCATTTAAACCGCCTATGCGATTAATCATCGTATCGTTTATTTCCTGTGCCATTTTATTTTGTTTTTAGTATAATTATTAATTCGTCTATTGTTTTATAATTTATTTTATTCACGCTAGTATTTGTATAGTCAAAGTAGTAAGTGTTATATTCTGCTAATGTTAAATTTAAAGCAAATTCATCTAATTTTTGCACATCAATTATTTCAGCAAGTTTAATGTCTCGCCATGTAATTGTATTATTTATTTTTATTAAATTTTCCATTAATATTTTTGTAAAATTAGTGAACTCATAACTGTACTATTACCCACCGCTGCATTTTGAAAAGCTGCAATTACATATTGATTAACCGCCCAATTAATATTTAAGTCGCTATTGCCAGCTGTTGCCACTGTTAAAGCATCACTACTAACTGAAAAAGTAGGATCAATAGTTTCGCTAATTGTTGTTGATTTGATTAATAAATTACGTTCATTTGCGTAAAATCTTGCAGCTGCTGATTGAGTACCAACAAGCGTTGCACCTGTTAAACTATTGGTTGTGTTTATGTAAAAGTAATTGTTAGCAGTTCCTGTTGCTGTGCTTCTAATTGCTCTGTTTAATATTCTAACTACATCCCCCGTTGCGTAAGTATTTGCAGGTATTAAAATTGATTTCATTAAAGTTATTGCAGTTGAACCTGTTAAGGCTGCACTATTGGTAATATCTTTTGAAACTATTTGTAAATAGTTGCTTTGTTTATTTTTCCATAAACTTGTTGAACTTTCGTAAGTTAGCACATCGTTATTAGCGACTCCATTTATTAAAACATTATGTAACTCATCAATTTCATAACCATTATCAACTTTTACAAAAATAGTTCCTTGAGTTATATGAGAGTGAACAACATAACCAATTACAATTAAATGGTTAGGCGCAATAGGTTTTACTTTTGTAATATTGCCAGCAGTAGTTGGACTTAAATATAATACATCACCATCCGCCCAAGTTTCACTTTGTAAAGAACCAGTTGTATTTATACCTCTTACTAATCCACTTGTCGTTATAAAACCTTCTTGATTATTTAATATTGTTTCTGTTACTAAGCCAATTGTTTCAGCACTTAATAAATCATTTGTCGCTAAAGCTAAATCAACTTTTAATCTTTGCCCTTGCGAACCTGTTACTCTTACTGCTTGATAATTACTTTCTAATAAAGTAATGTTTGTTGCTGTTTTATTTACTATTCTTGCAACTTGCTCTTGTCCTATTTGTAAAGTAACATTGCCACCTTTTAATTTTAAATCTAAAGTGCCATCGGTATCATTCCAAACTACACTACCAGCAGTTGTTGGTATATTAGTAGGAGTATTATCAAATTCTAAATTACCTAATTGTATTCCAAACTCACCTAAATTAATATCACTTGTTGCACCTGTATAAGGTACAAAACTGCCAGCACCTAAAAAAGCTAAAGCACTTAATTGAGTAACACCGTCACCAATTTTATAAGTTCCTGTTTGCTCTAAATAAATAAGCTGCCCCACATTTAAAACCAAAGTAGGATTAGCAGCAAAAAAAGCAGCATTCTTATAACCTAATTTTATATTTACATTTGCCATTAAACGATTGGATCTATTATTGTTGCTGTATTGCTGTTTATTGTATCTATAATTTGTTGTAACACTTCGACTGTGTAAGTTCCCGAAGTGGTAAATGTTTGTAAAGTATTGCCCGACTGGTCTTGTATCAATACTTGAAAATTACCTACTATTTGGTTAATCGTGCCACCTACATAAATATAATTATTATCTAAAATATTACCGCTGTTAATTGGTAGTACACAACTATCATTTCCGATTGCAGAACTAATTGTTAAATCAAAAAAGTGACCGCTAACATCATCATCATTACGTTCGGTAAAATCAGTTAAAGAAATATTTGCATCAAATTTAAAAGCACCTAAATAACCGCTGTTGCGCACTTGCCTTAAATAGTTTGGTACATCGTAACATAAACGCTCAACATCGCTTAGTATTTGATTTACGTTGCTTATATCCTTGTTTACTAAGTCACTAATCACAATCATATATTTGCGACTAACAACACTTTCGGTAATGCTGCTACCTTGCAATATTACATTCATAAAAGGATAAATGATTTCTACGTTTGTGTCCGCTTCCGATTCGTCACCAAAGTAAAATGAATTTATGCCTTTGTGCTTTAACGCAAAGTTTTTAAATAATTCTATGTCTTGATTAAGTGTTAGCATTTATTCTTCGTGTCTGCGCCAGTAATTAAAACGATTAAATTCTTCATTCCCAAAATCTAAGTCACCACGCATTGCAACTCCGTTAGTATAATTTCTTACAGTTGGATTCATGCCGGTGTTACTAGTTTCTAAATATTTTGGAAACGTTGCAGTATTTTCAACTAAATAATCAGTAACTAATTGAGCGTATCTTTCTGCATGAATGCGCCATTTATCCATTAAGAATTTAACGTCGCTAATATCTGCTGAACTTGAACTATCACTTGACTTTACTTGTATGCCTTTATTTTGGTACGCAAATTTAAAGTCTGGTGACGCTTCCATTTTAACGTACCAACATAATGCTTTAGCAATATAATCATTTATAAGTGCTTTCTCATTTGGGTAGCTTGACAAAGTTGGGTTGGCAGTTATCTTAGTTTTTAAATCGTTATATAATTGCGTGCCTAATATTTTTTGTATATAAATATCTTGCACCATAATAATAGTGCTTTCTAATTTTTTCCAATCTACATTACCATCAACCCCTGCGAGTTTTTTAAAGTAGTCCTCTTGTATAAATAAAACGTCAGCCATGTTATTTTTTCTTTTTTCTTAAGCGAGTTTCTGCATACCACGAATGATTACAAGTGCTATCTATAAAACTACCTTTGTTAGTAAAGCCTCCACGATAATCCCAAGCATTGTCTCCAAAGTCATTACTCCAATTATCAATAGTTTCAAAATCCCAACCCATTTTTTTATTTTTTTGTTTACCTATTACTTTTTTACAAAAGTCGTGCGAAGTGCTTAATAAATTTTCACTTATTCTATTTGGATTTGATGAATAACTAACACCCTCATTTAAATCGTAAGTATAAAGCGTGTAAATTTCATCACTTTCAATTACATCAGTTTTTTTTTCTAACCCTTTTGCTGTTGGTTTAAATCCACTAACCGAATCCGTTAATAATTCTTTATCAATTAATCGTGCTATACTTTGCTCAACTTTATAAAATTCACTTTGAGTAACACTAACTAATTCGTTAATAGACATACTAGGATTGCCTTTTAAGGCATTTAAAACAGCGTTGTCTAGTTCTTGTACGGTTATGATTAAAGCATCGGCAAACTTCATTATTTGACGTTCGTATTTTAATGCTTCATTTGAGTTCCTAACTCGTTCTCTTTTTAATACAATATAAGTTGATGGATCTTCTATTATGCCTTTACTTTCTAAATGCATTAAGAATTTATCCTCACTTATTTCCTTTGACATTTTAACTTCAATACCTAAAATTTTCTTAGCTTGATTTTCATCAATTCCGTAAGCAGTTAATCTCGTTACTGCTAAATGCTCATTAATTTTACCTTTAGTGTAATCACGAACAATGCGATACATATCGGCATTGTCAGCAGCACTTAATCCTGTTAAATTATCATTTGTAATTGTTGCAGTAATAGGTAAAGGCTGTCCGTTTATATCGGTAGGAATAGCCGTTAGTGGCTCATATCCTTTTAACTTTCTACGTTCATCTTGTGTTAAATCTTGGTCGTTACTTAAATCCGCACCAATTAAACTAATCGGCTCAAACATCATCTCTAAATATTCACCTGTTTTTAAAAAAGATAAATAAGATAGGAACTCTAATAAATCACTTTGTCTTGGCTCAATATAACCTTTAACAAATAACTCTTGTAAGATTAATAAATCTGGACTGCCACTTAAAAATGATTCGTCAAATTTTATATTAAATAATTCGGGAGCCATTTCGTGACCTGCAAATATCTTTTTCATTGCGCGCTTTGAAGTAAAAGCAAATTTTTCAGATAAATCATTTACCGATACATCAACTACTTCGGGTGCTTTGTCATCACGATCCGAATGTGTAATCATTAAACTTTCTCCATTCTCACCTGTGTAAGTGCCTTTAAATGCACGTTCAATTGAATGAATCATATCATCCGTTGGCTGTCCGTTGTAGAAGTTTATTATTTTACCTACTGAAAAACCGCTACTAACATAATTCTTATTGAATGTACTTATATCAATATCGGTATTAATATCATTTACTATACTTTGATATTGTGCAGTTGGATATACGCTTTCTAATTTACTAGCACTTGCTGTGTAATATTTAAAATCAATAAAGAATGTGCCGGCTGTTCCGTTATTTTCAAATTTATAGATTGTTTTAATATCTCTACTTTGAGTATTTTTGCTCCAATTTTTAGAAAAATATAATTTAGTTTCACACTCCGAAATTCTACAATTAGCAGAATTCAAAAAATAAAATTCAATCGGTTGACCTTGCAAATTAGTTATTACTTCTACATAAACACCATTAAATAATTCGGTATTTGTTGTTAGTTTTTTTCCGCATTGGTTTAAACTTTCTTTACGGTTAAAATTGTCAACAAATGTTTGTACTTTAATTGTATCAACTTCATTAACCGCCTTAATTCCTTTGCCAAAAATATAACGTGATTTACGATTAACAATTGCTCTGTGTTCAGGATGCTCGTTAAATAATCGTACCAATTCTTGAGGATATAAATTATCCTTACCATACTTTATGTAGCCTTTTGTATCTTCGCTAAATACCAATTTTGGTAAAGCCTTAAAGGTCATCATATGCTTGTTATCAATATACTGAAATTTAACCGCCATATACTATTGTGTTATTTTGATTGCCTGTGTAAACTGGATAAGTACTCATTTGAGATACTACATTCAATTTACCTTTATCTATTAAATTTAAAGCTAATAACGGATTTAAGTTTACTGCACTTACTTGTTCGTAAACATTGTATTTATAAAAGCCGCTCAACTCTAAACTAAAAGTACCATTCAATAAATTTTCAGTTACATTCTCTATAAAATCAAATTCATTATAACGTAATTTATTCGCACTTATATCCGCAGCAATAAAGCATTTAACTGCATTACTCATATCGTTAGTAACTTCAAATAAATACTTGGCATTTGTTAAAGTAGTCTTTTCGCTAAGCGTTAAAATTACTTTGTTAGTTGTATTTTTATTAATTAATATCACTAATATAATATAGTATTTTTTTAAACTTTTACAAAAATAAAAAAAAGGCAACCGATTAGATTACCTTTTTATAAAATATTAATTAGTTATTTATTATACTAATAAACCAGCAATAATTGCAGTATCAACTTTAACCGCAGGCACGTTTGAACGACCTTTGATTGTTAGCGTGCTACCTTGATAATCACCCATTGCAGTTCCTGATTCAAATGCTGAATCAATTGCAGTTGAGCCGAAAGTTCTACCTAGCATCCAATATTCACCGTTGTACATCTTAGCAATTAATACAACTTTGTTACTTAATAATGTGTCTAATTCTTGTTGATCTAAAGTATTTAAACCATTTGTTTTGATAGTACAAGACCAGTCATAAGCCTTAGTACCATTTGCGTTAGTTCCCGCACCAGTATAAGACCACATTGATTGTTCAGTTTCTTGAGCGTATGATTTCCATGCTAATGTTTTAGTAATAGCAGTTACTACATTAGCTGTTAGCGTTGTAGTTAATACGTTTGCAAAAGGAGTAACTAACCATGACTCTACGCCAGCGGTTGTTAAACAGTCTTTTAAAACGTAATTTTGAGTTAATGGACAAGGCATCTTTTTATAATTTTATAATGTTAAAAATGAAAGGGGTTAAATCAATAACCCCTTAATTATTTATCCTACGTATAACGTGTTAAACTTTTGGTTTGTAACGTGAGCAAAGATTGTAAAAACTACGTCATAGAAATAATCTTTACGAGGCTGAGGGAACTTATCAATCATTACTTGATTTAAATCTTCCATTAAGTCAGTACACCATTTGATGTTACTTGGTAATGCTACAAACATAACGTTCTCAGCGATTGGAACAAATTTAATCTCTACACCTAAGTAGTAATATTTATCAGCAACCATGTCAACACTAAACACATCACGATATGTCAAGTTTACATTTGCAATATTAATTAATTGCTTGTGTGAACGTGGAGCGTAAATGTATGCTTTTTCATCAGATGCACTTAAAGTTTCAGCAACGATACCAGCATATAATAATTGATATTGTGCAACGATAGTACCAGCAGTAATTGCAGCAGTACCTACTACTTTAATACGACCACCAACAGCAGCGTTATTATAGATAGCACGTGTAATAACTGAATCAAATAAAGTAGTTGGCATTGCAGCTACTAAAGTTTTTTCAGCAGCACCAACAGATGTATTTGCAGTACCTGCAGTTAAAGCAGCAACAGCCGTTTTAGTTGCAGAAGTAGCACCATTCCAAAATTTAGTTTCAGAGTCAGCAGAAATAGATTTTGCTACACCATTTAAAACCATTTTAGCGAACTCGTCAGATACATCATTAAATGCACCCGGCTTCATATCACGATTAAAACGTGAAGTACGTAAATCGTTTGGAGTAAATGAATCTAAATACTCAACCTTTACAGGAGTAATTAATACATCGTTAATACCAATAGTTCCTGAAGCTGATGGGTTAACCGCCCAGTTCTGCATTGTAACTGTGTTAGAATTTTCAGTAAAGATTGTACCTGCTTTAATGCCTGTTTCAAAAGATACTAAGTTCTCAGATACTGTTTTATTTTCAAAGATAATTTCCGAGATGATAGGGTCAGCGGCTACTCCGTTGATGCTTACCAATTGTGAATAAGATATTGCCATTTTGTTTTTTGTTTTTTATTTTTAGTTTATAATTTATTATTTTTTATCCTACGAATCTATTTTCTTTTCTCAATTTGAATAATTCTAATGGAGTTAGTTCGTTATAGTTTTTTTGTGTTTTAGTGTTTGCTTCTAAATTCAACGCTACGGAATTTTTATCCATTGCATCAATAGCAGATAAAGCAACCGACAAACCTTTTTTAGTTTCAGTTAATTCAGCTTCTAAACTAGTTTGCTTAGTTGAATAAACTTTCTCTAAAGCTTCTAAACGGCTTAAGATAGCTTTCATTTCGTCCTCTAATGGCTTAGCTTGTGTCGCTTCCGTTTCAACTTCCTTAGGCATGATTTCAGTAATTAAACCAGCCACGCAAGTAACCATTGTACCGTCTGCTAATTCGTAAGTACCTTCAGCAGGCATTGATATTCCGTCTGCACCAACAAATGAAGCCATTGCGCCTACTTCCATTTTATCAACTGAAAGCATAGTGCCATCAATTAACGCAACATCTTCTAATTTAACAACTTCAGTTTCTACCTTAGTTGCAGGCAATTCAATACCTAATTTTAATAATGCTGATTTTAAAGCATCTTTAGTTTCTTTTGATAACATATTTAATTTTATTTAAGTTTCGTTATAATAATATAGTATTATTTTTAGTTTTTACAAAATATTTTTTATGATAGCTTCAATCTCATTTTCGCTTAATTCAATTTCCTGTTCCAAGTCAAAGAAACCCTCTAAACTAACACCTTTAACTTCACCGCTTTTTACCTTTTTCCAAATATCATCGTTATGAATTTTCATACTGCAAAAAATAGTGCCATCGGGTAAATCAAACGCTTCGGGTTGTTTAATACCTCTACTAGCATCGCTAATAAATACTTCAAATACAAACACACCTTTGCTTAAATCGGTTGTGTCGTGTGTCAATTTTACCTTGCGTTGGTTTCCATCTAACATATACTTTTGAAGTATTTGCATATTGGTTTCCTTTTTATACACTACATAAAATTCTTTATCATCAACTTTACGATAGATAGGTAAGTCTGCAACAATAACTGGAGCCGTGATTATACGCTGCTCTTCCTGTATTGCAAATTTAAACTCATAGGGTTTCTGCTCGCTAAATGCAATCCATTCTTGAAGCATTGCAGGGCTATCAACTAAAGCTATATTCTGTATCCCTTGTTCTTTTAATTCTAAGCCGCTTAAATCTTCATTAATCGTAGCGTAGTAAATTGGTAGTTTATTTTCCATTGTTTTTTATTTTTTTTAAAATGTTGATTGTTGTTCAAGTACACTTACTCTATTTGTTTTATTTGCAATTTCGTCCACACCAACGGTTGCAGTTACATTTATTTGTGGTTGCGTTTGGTTTAAGTTTTTACCGCTTTCATCGAATAGAGTAGATTGATTTGTGTTATTACTTGCAGTTGATATTGGTGGGGCAGGTATTGCAGGAGCTGAGGGTGCTGAAACTCCGCCACCTCCACCGCCACCACTTGCACCACTATCAAATTTAGATGCTGCTATTTTTGCAACATTAGCAGCTGCAAGTACACCAGCTAACCCCGCTTGAATAAATGGATATACGGGAAACACAGTTGTTATTGGTGAAGCTGTTGCCGTTGCGAATGCGCCTTGTACAGCTTGTATTCCGTTAATAGTTGCAGTTGCTAATTGTAATGCTTTATTTACGTTAAACGCTTTCTTTGCTAATTCTGCTTCCTCTTTACTTCCCTTTTGTGCTTTTTGTGACTTAAATAAAAAATACATATCACTTAACGCTTGAACACCCTCAATCCCTTGCTTTGCTAAATTATACTTTTCTTTTTCAAGTTCTTCGTAACCTAACTTCTGTTTATGTGCATCATCTATTCTTTTTTGAGTTGCTTTATCTAATACTAAATCTAATTGCTCAATGCCATCTTCTTCAACTTTTATTTTTTCAGCTACAATAATTTTAGTTAAAGATAGTTGTGCTTCCTCTAATGATTTTTGTCTTGCTAATCTTTCAGCTGCTTCTTTTTCTGCATTTTCTTTTCTTATTTTAGCCGCTTCTACTTCTGCATCAGCCGCAACCTTTGCAGCATCTTCATCAATCTTTTTTATTGATAATTGAAAACCTGCTCTTTTTTCTTTTAAATCTTTTAATAATTGGATTTGAGCATCTAATTCTTTTTTTCTTGCTGCTTCATTTTCTGCATCGTCACTAGTAACAGCTTCTGCATTTGCTTTTTTTATTATGTTAGCAGTTTCTAAATTCAAACCTAACATTTTGCTTATCCTATCAATTCCTGAAAAGATTAACTCCATAGGTTTATTAACCCATTCTAACATTGTAGATAGAATTTCTTTATTTCTTTTTTCAGCTTCTCTTTGCGATATTTGAGTTTGAATAGTGCTTAGTAAAGCAACTTCCGCTTTTTCATATTCGGCATCTAATTGTTTTACTTTTAATTCTAATATTTCTCTTTCGCTAAGCCCCTGTAATTTTAAACTATTAGTTGATGCATCTAATGCTTTTGACTTGTCTTGTTCAACTTTTAAATTTTCAGCAGCGGCTGCATTAAGTTTCTTTTGCTCGCTAGTAACCCCATCGATAGCACCTTTAATGTCATCCCAATAAGCAATAATAGTTCCTAACAATACAACCAAAGCACCTATACCAGTTGCAATCAAAGCACCCTTAACACCTTGTAATGCAGTTTTTGCGCCTTGACCAAACATGACAAAACCCTGTTTGGCTTGCATTAATCCGTCTTTAACTTTACCAAAATCAAGTTCTAATAAGCCATCCTTTACGCTTGTTAAACCACCGCTTAACATTTGGAAGCCCTCAGCCGATTTGGTTGCAGCACCGCCCTCTAATGACTGATTTACTTGCTCAATCTTTTTATTTAATAAAGCGGCTTCATTTGCTAAATCTCTAAACTCCTTTGTATTTTGTTTGCCTTGCCCTGCTAATAAAAACAATTCATCCTCTAAAACTTCAAATTGTTTTCTTAAATCCCCTGTTTCTTTTGCTGCTTCCTTTTGAGATTTAGCCATGTCATCCATAGCTTGTGCCGCTTGCTTTTCAGTTTGAGTAACCTCTTTTAATTTATCATTAAGTTTCTCAATATTTTCAATAGCGTTTTTATATTGGTCGCTACCTAAATCTGCATTTTCAGCTTCATCTTGTAAAGATTTAATTGCACTTTTTAAATCCTTTACCGATTTAATACTTTGTTCAACTCCATCTATTTCTAATTTAAACGCTATGCTTTTATTATCTGCCATTTTCTATTGCCTTAATTAAATCGTTATTACCGCTAGCGGCTATGTTTAAACTTAAATGAATACAAGCTATGCCGTCAATAATTAGTTGACTAGGTTGCGTGTTCATAAGTGATTCTAAATATTCTATTTTATCTATCATGATTATATTTTATTCCAATTAGTTCCGTCAAATTGTAATGTTACACTTTGGTATTGTGCCGTTAATGTAAATGTAGCAGCACCGTCTATTAATGCACCAAATCCATTAATTATTACGCTACCAGCACCGCTATCAACTTTCTTAATAGTTATTACCTTAGTTAATAAATAAGATACTGCAAAGCCACCATAATCATAATTAACACTATCTTGTAAATAATTAGTGCTTAAATATTGTAACGTAATTGTTTTATTAGTTGTTGAGGTAGTAACCAATATTAAGTCATCAAATGCCAATACGTTATAATTAGCCGATACACTTTTACAAGCTGCTTTACTATTTAAGACAGTTGATGTAGTTTCAAAATTATTAAGCGTAAAATTATTTGTATTTTCATCAATAGTAATATTGTTGCCTATTACCGTTACATTCTCGCAGCTTGCCGGTATAACAATATTATTACCAACTGCTAAACAATTAGTACCTCTATTTTGGATGTTAGTACCTACATTTAACGAACTATTCAAACGATAATTTTGTATGTCTTGACCAGCATTAATTCCTGTATCTTCGCTTATTAATACGCTTGTCGGAGTGAATACATCGGTTTCTAATAACTTTACTAACTCAACTTTTGTTGATGTTAATTCTAATGGATTGTAATTTTCAATTTTATTAACTATGTAATAAGCCCCAT
>Ga0208438_1000311_pt1 | contig 12786 bp, 20 predicted proteins | sample ColrivemetaGS545_FD_187607 | JGI IMG/M metagenome (GOLD analysis project Ga0208438, IMG submission 187607) | Estuarine microbial communities from the Columbia River estuary - Flood tide non-ETM metaG S.545 (SPAdes) (version 2) | ecosystem: Environmental > Aquatic > Marine > Intertidal zone >...
CAATGCCTTCATTCTTACCGATACCTGCTGCGACACCACCTGCTGTAGCACCACCCGCAAGCAACGCACCAAGACCACCACCGACAGAACCTGCCGCCGCTGTTGTTGCCGCAGCCGCACCAGCAGATAACAATTCTTCACGACCACTACCTGTGCCAGCAATAGCGCCCTTTATCTTTGAGCTAATTAGATTGCCGATATCGCCGCCAGAGCCAGCAAAATCAACCTGCCCAGCAGCTGCGCCCCCAAATACACCAAGCTCAGCATTCTCATAGTCTGCGCCATATGATACATTCAGGTTTGATGGTATAGGGAGAATAATGTTTCTTGTCACTCGCTTAATTGGCGCGACTTCTCTATTCTTACGATTCGTCTCGATAACACTGAAGATCATATAGTGATCATTATCAAGTGTTGACGGGAATTGTAATTGGTCTTGTATCTTTGGATTATCAAATAGGTTTGCTAAAGGACTCTTTACAAGATTGCCTCTTTTCTTTTTCTCAAGCAACTCATTAAAGTTTGCGTTTACCGAGATCCCATTCTTACCAATAGAAACACCAAAAGCGCCTTGTCCAGCAGCGCCCGCTATGCTCTCCAACTTTCCTGTAGCAGAAGCAACTACGGACTTGCCTGCTGATGTCAATTGTTTAAGACTTATTTTTGGCATTTAACTTACCTTTATAAATATGCGTGTTGTATTACAATATACTCTATTTATAAGGAAAGGTGTGAGCAAATTCTACAGCGGTAAATATCAATGTAAGTTTCCTGAGAAATATAAGGGAGACTCTTCCAGCATCACATACAGGTCGAGCTGGGAGTTAAATTGTATGTCATACTTTGACAAGAACCCTGACATAATATGGTGGGCATCTGAGCCGTTCCCCATTGGCTATCGTTCACCTATTGACGGAAAGAAACACCGTTACTTTGTAGACTTCTTAATTAAAACAAGTAACAAAGAAGTGATAATGATTGAAGTGAAGCCATACGGACAGACGCACGCCCCCAAAGCACAGAAGAGATTGACAAAAAAGTATTTAAATGAAGTTAAAACATGGGGTGTGAATCAAGCTAAATGGGAAGCTGCTGTAGAGTATTGTAAGGACAGAAATTGGAAGTTTCAGATACTTACCGAGAAAGAATTGTTCAAGAAGTCTCCTAAATAGTATCAACAAGAGGATAAGATCATCGCTTCAGTATTCGACGACATGTTACTTAAAGGTGTGCGACAGGGACAGATCCCAGCTCGTACCCAAGCTGCCAGAGATTGGTACAGAGACAAGGCACGCAAGCAAAGAAGTGCTTCTGCGTATCCATCAAACATACTCTCTGATATGGATAAATCGAAACGTGTTCTGATTGGACGTATGTATCATTTTAGATACGATCCAAAGGGAGCAAAGACACTGCCATACTACGATAAGTTTCCGCTTATTTTTATGGTTGGTCCAGCAGCTGGTGGGTTCTATGGAATTAATTTACATTATCTTCCACCTCAGCTTCGTGCTAAATTGATGGATTCATTATATAGTATAACAAATAATACTAAGTATGATGCGTCAACGAAGCTGAAAATCTCTTACGATGTACTAAATAGTGCTTCTAAGTATAAGTATTTTAAACCGACTTTTAAACATTATCTTTCGAGTCAGGTGAAGTCGGAGTTCATAGAGATAAATTCCACTGAGTGGGACACAGCTTTATTCTTACCGACCGAAAGATTCGAGAAAGCAAGAAAGTCAAAAGTGTTTGCGGACAGCAGAAGGATGTTAAAGTAATGCCATTTAGTGTAAATGACATAGTTTCAAGTATCAACATTGGTGGTATAGCAAAGGGATCACACTTTGATATTTTTATACATGGTGCTGGCGATGGCGAGACTGAGCGAGACATGCAGTATCGCGCAGACGCGACTGAACTTCCAGGACGTGGAATATCGACTGTGGAGCATTCGTTCAACAACTATGGTCCAATCAATAAAGTTGCTTATGGTCAAACGTATGGTGACATCTCAGTATCTTTCTTATTGAGTGAGGATATCCGTGAGAAAGAATACTTTGAGATTTGGCAAGACCAGATGGTCAACACTGGTGCGTTTAATCCAAGCGGCAACGCTCGCACACGAGCGGTCAATAATTCATTCAATGTCAGATACTTCGACAACTACGCAAGAACTATAGTGATCAGACAATATGGTTCTACTGGTGAATTGCGGTCTATCCACACATTGAACGAAGCATATCCAATTGTAATAAATCCTATTGCTATGGCATGGGGTGAAGAAGCACCATTGAGAATGAATGTTACGTTTGCGTACAAGAACTACACATGTGTGTTCAATAAGCAAAACCAATCATCCAAAGGTATTGGTGGCAGCTTTAAGATTGATAGAGACGGTATTTCTGGGAGCATAAGTATTCCAGGATTCGGTAACATATCAGGTGCATTTGAAAAGGGCAAAGCCAAGCTCGCGAGCATTAATGCTCAGATAGGTGGTGTGAAGAACAAAATTGCAGTGATAAAAGGTTTATTTTAAATAATTAATATAATATAGTCGGAGAACATAATGAGTTTACCCCAGTTAACAGCTCCAGAATTTGTTACGAAAGTACCATCTACTGGTAAAGAAATTAAATATAGACCATTTTTGGTGAGGGAAGAAAAGATTCTTCTTATGGCACTTGAAGGTGGTGATGAGAAAGAGATAGGGAATGCGATCACTAATATCCTATCATCGTGTATCATCAGTAAGATCGATATAGATAGCCTTGCGACATTTGATGTAGAATATCTATTTCTGAAGCTCAGATCAAAGTCTGTGGGTGAAGTTATTGAATTGAAACTTGCCCATAGCGACAAAGAATCTGTATGTAAGCACCGCACAGACGTAGTAATAAACATTGATGAAATTAATGTGGGCGGTGACATTAGTGACGGAAAGATTGACTTGAATGGTGAGCTTGGAATCAAGTTGCGATATGCTGGCATGAACGATGTCAATTCGCTTGATACAAATTCTACATCTCAGCTTTTTGAATTGGTTGTTAGTTGTGTTGAATACATCTATGATGCTTCTGAAGTCTACGATGATTTCACCAGAGACGAGATGTCTAAGTGGCTAGAACAATTAGACACAGCACAGTTTAAAATGATTACAGATTTTTTCCAAGCAGCACCAAAGCTGTCTCACACTATTGAATGGACATGTCCTGAATGTGGCGAGAAAGATAGCTTGGTTCTGGAGGGTATGCAAAGTTTTTTTATGTAAGCATGGTGCATGACTCATTAGCAAATATGTACCAGTTGAACTTTGCAATGATGCAGCATCATAAGTATAGCTTGAGTGAACTCGACAATATGATACCATTTGAACGAGATATCTATGTTACTTTATTGAAACATCATCTCGATGAATTAGAAGAACAACAAAAGAATCAAAAATAGGGGTTATAATGTCAGAAGAAAAGGTATTCCATCCAGCCGATACAAATGGTGACGGTAAGGTTACTGCTGAAGAAGAAGCAATGTACCTTGAGTTTAAACGCAAAGAGCTTGAAGATCAAGATGCTATGCGTGATGCTCAACGCAACATGACATGGTTCGCATTGGGCGGATTATTGTTATACCCATTCGCTGTTGTACTCGCCTCACTAGCAGGCTTAGACGAAGCACAGAAGACTCTGGGTAGTATGGCACCAACATACTTTGTTGCTGTTGCTGGTATCGTTGCGGCGTTCTTTACATCACAAGCAATGAAAAAGAAATAGGAATAGAAAATGGCACTCCCACCAATTGTAACTGAAGCGATGCAAACGTCTATTGATGCGAATAGACGTGCTGCTGAACAATCTCAAGCATTCTCTGATCAGGTTAGAAACTTCAGTTCTGGTATTGGTGAGTTGAGTGCCGCTAGTATGGCGCTTAATCAGTTTGCCAAAAGAGATAAGAAATTTAAAAATCCATTTAAGTCTATTAAAGAGTCATTTGATAAGACTAGTTTTGGACAAGCAAGGATACAGAAACGTGAAGAGGAACAACTAGCCTCTAAGATCGGTATCACCCGCGAAGAACTTCTTCTATTAAAGTCACAGAAAGAACTCGCAGACTCGCAAGAACAAGTTGCTGAATCATTCAGAGCCAATGCTGCAGAGTATGGGATCAATCTTGAAGGGATCAGCACAAGTTTCAATGATGTAGGGCAAATGCTCTTACAGAATGGTGAGGAAGAAGCCGCAAGTCTTGAAGAAACTCTTGGTGCTAATAATATATCTCTATTAAATGAAATGCGTTTGGCTAGAGAAGCCATTGCCGCAGGTTCTAGTGAGGAAGAACTAGCTGAGATGTTAGCCGCATTTAGGGCTAACCAAGCTGAGTTGGCTGCGCAGAATGAGGAGGTCAATGCAAACGGCGATTTGTTGATCGGCACGCTACAAGAAAACTTTAACGACCTGATACAATCTAATGAAGAACAACAAGCAAGTTCTGAAGAAGCCACAACATTCCTACAGCGTATGGCTAGAGGATTGTCAGGCAACAATCTAGCAGGTATTGAGAATGCGAGAGAGCAAGGCAGACGCGACGAAGTAACAGCAGGGATATTTGAAGATATCCGTGATAACTTGTCATCAATGGAAAAGGCTTTGATTGAGGGATTTGGTGATCTTCTTGATGTAGCCGCAGAAAAGGCTAGTAAAGGCATTGGTCTTGGTCTTGGTTTACTCTTAGCGCCTATTGCTTTGGCTGCGGGTATGCTCAGCGGTTTAACGCATTCACTAAAGCAATTAGCAAGAACAGCTAAACTATTCACTCGAATTGCCATTGTCAAGCCTCTCCAAGCGTTAGGAAGAACGTTCGTTAAAATTGGTAATGCTATAGCCCCTAGAAAGATGGAAGCAGCGGCTAAGGCAATTTCAAACTTCACTACAAACACTGCGGCATTCTTCAAGAGATTATCAACGCCATTAAAGAATGCGTCCAAAGCATTCAAAGCTGGATTGAATGGATTACGAGTATTCAGAACAGCAACTGGACAGTTCGGTAGACTTGGATTCTTTGGCACGATCGGTAAAGGCATCAATAAGGTCAAGACGTTTTTGACACCTGTTGTAGAATTCTTCAAGAGCATTGGATCAAAGGTCAAAACTGCGTTTAGTGGTGTTGGTAGGATAGGCAAATTCTTGGGCGGCATTGGTGAAGCAATGAAGCCTATACTAAAGATCGCCAGTTCGATTGGTCGAGTTATTGGCAAAGTGTTCTTTCCTATAACAGTCCTTATGTCAGCATTTGATGGTGTTATGGGATTCATAGAAGGATTCAAAGCCAATGGTATCATAGGCGGAATAAGCGGTGCGTTCTTTGGCATCATTGACGGTCTTGTTATGAAGGTTCTTGATCTAATTAAGGATTTGGTCAGTTGGGTTGCCGAGAAACTAGGATTCGCTGGAATCTCTGAAGCACTAGATAGCTTTTCTTTCTCTGAAATATGGCAAGGTATTGGCGATAAGGTTCAAGAATTTATTAGTTATATCAAAAACTTCTTCGGGAATCTTATCTCTTCAGGCATAAGTGGAATTAAGAAATTATTCGGCTTTGGTGGTGATGAAGATACGGCTGAGCAAGAGAAAAATAAAAAGAGAGCCGCCAGACTGCACCAAAAAAATAAAAATGCTGCCAGTGGGAGAAATTCCCAAGAAGAGAAAGATGCCGACAGCCTAAATTTAGGCGAATTATTAAAGTTCAATGGGGCAGATGCATCTGACGGCGCTGAGGTTAATGCTAGATCGCAATCTGCTGCGGGAGCTGCGAACGTCATTACTGTAGTCGCACCACAAACGGCTAATGTTAATAACACTTCACAGAGTATGAATCAGACTGTTTCAATTCCAGCCACTGCTAATCCAAACAAAGCCCGTGGTCGAAGTGGTCGTAGAAATAGACAATACAGCTAGGTGAAAAAAAGGGAGACATTAATTTGTCTCCCTATAAACTTCTCCCCTCCACATCCGTAGTAGCTACTTCTACAAACGCTTCCCAGTTAGCATGCTGTGCTACATGTTAGGAATGATATATCGCGAGTATACCACTTTAGTTTTATCGTCTCCCCTCAAAGTGATTGATGAAGGAATTCGATTATTTTAGTCTTCTTCAGCCAACTTCTCAAAGAAAGATAATGAATCATCTTCCTCAGCTTCAGCTACTGGAGCAGCTTTAGCATCAGCCGCAGGAGCAGAATAAGATTCAGCTACTGGTTCAGCTTTAGCCGACGATTGATATGCTTGGTCATCCATAGCACTTGCTGTAGGAGCAGGTGATCCAGTAAGACCTAACACACGCTTCATCTTCGCTTCTAACTCAGCATAAGACTTGAAGTTCTTCTTATCAAGGAAGTCGTTCAAAGAGTATAAACCCTCATACACTTTCTCAAGAGCATCATCATCACCGTCTTGTAATTCGCTAGGCGAATCAAACTCAGACTTATCATAGTTGCGATATCCTTCAACCTGACGGATCTTCAGTTTAAAGTTAGCGCCTTCCCAGAAGTCGAATGGGTTGATTGCTTGCTCATCTTCGAATGCTGGATTCATTGCTTCGTTCAGCTTATCAAAGATTTTCTTACCAAACTTATAGAGGAATACTTTTCCTTCGTTTGATGGGTTTGACGGATCCTTAACAACCATGATATTGGCTGTGTAAGACAGTCGACGCTTTTGTTTACGAGCTTGATCTTTACCAGCATCAGTGCCGTTGTTCCAAAGCTGCGAGTTGAACTCACCGATTGGATCTTTTTCACCGATAGTAGTCAAAGAGTTCTCGATATACCAACCGCCAGTACCTTGGAAGCCGTGATCAAAGATACGAACCCATGGTAAATCTTCACCTTTTGGCTCAGGCAAGAAGCGAATAACAGCATAACCATTACCAGCTTTATCGACATCTGGTTTCCAGAAACGATCGTCGCCTTTCTTTCCTTGGGAGTTACTATTAAGTTTGGTAGATTCGTTGATTAGTTTATCAAGCGAATTGTTGCGGGATTTCTTGAGTGTTGCAAATGAACTAGCCATATATTTTATTCCTGTATTTACGATGTATGTTTTTATTGCGTTTTATCCAAAGCGAATCATCTTCATGATAAGCTAACATTATATAATATAAAAGGGATAATGTCAACCCCATTTACTAGTTTATTTATAAGAAACAAACTAATATATTTTCAGCACAATAGACTTCAACTTGCTTCTGTCTATTGGTGAAAATTCTCTTATAAACGGAGAGTATTTCCTGATGAGCGTAACTGTCTCATTCAAGACAATGTCATCATACTTCTTCCATCTATTTGTATAGCCGAGTAACTGGTCTAATAGAACCAAGGTTTCAAGGCTAATCTTATTCTGCGCATAGTGACGATAGAGTATCGGGTGATACCCATCTTTCATAACAAACAACTCATCAAAAGATTCTTCAACGTTGTAGAGATAATCCATCTCTTCGGAGAAGCTGTAAGATAATGATTCAATCTTTTTCTTCCAATTCTTCATAACAGTTTCGTTTGGTGCACTCATTAGATTACCGATCCATTGCTTTGAACCTGCACTATAATTAGCCACCAAGAACTTTATAAAATCGTCACGCTTGTATTTCCTTGACGCTTTCTCAAAGAAATACTTATCTTTACGAACTTGATATGAGGATTCATTGGCTCTTACTTGGCCATTGTACTTGAAGAAGTCATATGAATCTCTTGTGAAGTGTTGTTGTACTGCAAGGTAGGTCTTGTAACAATCAAATCCTGACATAGTTTCTTCGCTGCTCATAATTAAATAGGTAGTCTTGCGCCCTTTTCCAAGAAGTTTAGATCTTGGGCTTCAACTTCTAGCTTACCCTTTATGGTTGTATTGAGTAACTTAGCTGCTATCTCAATTTCCATTTCGTTTTTCTCGCACCACCACACAACAGCATCTAGATAGGTCAACCTTTTCTCGATTACTGTCTTTTCTATAATAGTGCTAAACTTGGCTGTCGTCATGACATCAACCATGAACTACTCCCATCTATAAAATTTATGATCTTCAATTTCGATCGTTTTAAGTTTTGTTGCTGCCCAATCTGGGAAAACATAATCTGCATGATAATGTGTTGCTCCCTCAGTTATGTCTATTATACTACGATTAGTGGTGAATGTCAACATCAATTTTTTAATCTTATTATATGTTTTCCAATCATGGATAGTGTCAGGCTTACCGTCACACCACCAAGAGAATTGACATTTATGTTTGATTGGAATTGGCGTGCCGTCTCTCCAGCTATTGCGATAGAGGCTCTGTGTCACTACTTCTTTAATGGTGTTCGGGAAACGTCTGTCCGCAACCCTATTTAACGTGACGCTGGCAACAGCAAGTTGTCCAGCTATTCCTTGATTTCTAGCTTCAAAGTACACATTCTTCGCAAGCCATGTAACATCAACATCCGTGTATTCTGCGGCTGTTGCGGTTGTCGGTAACATCATCAATATCATCATCAATCTTTTCATAATCAATACCAGTCATTAATAATTATCATCATACCAATCGTTAGTGATCATTTCTATCCAAGCATGTGCTTTAACAAAGTCTTGGAAGAACTGAACCTCGGTCTCGCAAAGATAGGATGCATAGCCATTACCATGACTTGTTTCCCCAGACAAGATATCTTTAATTGCCATCCATTAATTGTTATAACGTCAAACGATTTAAATTGCTCTGTCAATTCTCTTTTATTCTCGTCCCATTTACTCAACAGTATCATTCCTTTCCTTGAATAGTGCTATAGTTTCAATACATTTGTGTATATGATCATCACGCTTTTCCACAAACACTTGTGGCTCTGGTTCGTTTTCTACAGCGATGATAATGACAATTTGGTCAATAGGGATGCCAGTCCTTTCTTCAAACATCACACAATATGCTGCTGCTTGCTGAAAGTAGTTTCCGATAAATTCTTTCTTTTTAATCTTAGAGGCTGTCTTATAGTCAATGATTGACAACCGACCGTTATACTCAGCCACACAATCGACTCGTCCCGCAATACCCAGATAGTCTGAGTAGAGTGGACACTCCTGAGCATAGACTAGCCCAAGCGTTTTGTCGAGTGTACCTTTGACGGAGTTGAACATTGCGCGTTCGTGTGGCAGGAACTTAGTTGAATCAAGCTCATTGTTGACATAGTCCTCACACATCTGATGGACGTTAGTCCCTCTTCGAGCAGCTTGAGTAGAGATGCGGTTGGCTTCTTTCTCACCAACCCGCTTTCTCCACTCAGCTATACCTTTCTCTGACAGAACACTCAGAACTGTTGTTATACTTGGATACGAACCCTTTGGCGTTTTGTAGTGACGCTTACCATTTATTGTTTCAGTATCTAGCTCGGTGAACTCTAGTTTCTTGTGTTCAAATGTCATAGGAATCTCTCATTATTTAAGAACTAATTATAGCTTACCTCAAAGCAAATGTCAAGTAAAATATGATCTTTTTTAACTATAAATCCCCATTTTATAGCAGGTCTCTAGATACTCCCTAACAAAGTCTGAACGGACGATATCCTCTGGTCCAAAGTCTACGCTATCAAAGGAATCCATCCTAGACAGAACACCAATGAACTTTTCACAGCCTGATTCAGTACTGTATCGCTCGCTTGATAAATCGTCCTGCTTACCATCACCTGAGAATATGATTCTTGAGTTCTCACCCACTCGTGTGATGACAGTGTTTAGTTCTCCCCATGAAAGGTTTTGGAATTCGTCGACAAGAACAATAGCGTCATCCCATGTTTGACCACGGACGAATGAAGTTGTGGTGAATACCACTTTTTGCTTTTGTTTCAGGACTTGATATGCGTCACCTCTACCAAATAGATCGGTGAAGATTGCTTCGTATGGTGCTTCATAGACCTTGGATTTTTCTTCGATCGATCCAGGAAGAAAGCCCATATCTCTAGATGGAACAACACTTCTCACGATGATCAGTTGTTGCTTGTGGTCTATATTTTCCATGATGTCACGTATTGCTAAGTAACATGATAAATACGTCTTACCTGTGCCAGCGCACCCATGTAGAACGTTGTTGTAACCGTTGTTGTATGATCTAAAAACATCTCGCTGCGTATCCGTCAAAGGCTGGATCTCGCGGAGCGTTAGCCCCACTGACTGTCTGTTTCTTGCTCCCCTTGCCTTTTTATCTTTTTTCTTCTGCCTCTTATCAATATAATCGTCGAACTCAGTTATATTTTTGTTGCGTGCAAAAGTGGATGACATAGCGTCTCCTTGTGGATTAATTTCGGTTAGTGGATTGATATACTACGATGTATTATTTTCCTTATCTTTAACACGCTTCTGGTGTTTCTTAGCTATTTGATTGATTTTAGATTGCTTGACAGTACGTCCACCGACCTTGTCAGCCAGTACAGTATTTTGGTGTGCGTCAGCAATGCGTGAAAGGTTATCGTTCCAACCTGCATCTTTATTTGTAGTGGATGTGCCCGACACCAATGCTGGTGCTTGGGTGATCACTTGTTTGATGTGTGGGTTTTGTTCCAAGAACTCTTCCCTGCTTGATATAGACAACAGCTTGGTTTCGATCTCACCAGTGACTGTGTCTAAAAAATCGTATAACGGCATAATAAATCCAATAATGTATCATAGTATAATCTTATTTAGCAAAAGTAAATACTTCACCATTGCTCTCCAACAACAAAAAAGGGGAGACAAAACGCCTCCCCTCCCTTTTTACGATCTAAACTTAGAACTTGTATTTAACATTAGTTTCAAGTTTGTGTGACCAATCGTCAACATGGAAACTTTCTACTTTAGCTTTGAATGTGAAGTTGCCCACAGATTTCTGAACACCAGCTTCTGCTGATGTACCAACATCAAAGTTAAAACCATTACCAAACTTACCTAACTCAACATAGCCATTGCCAACAGATGTACCGATGCGGATGTCGCTTCGAGTATCATCAAAAGAGCCGAGAGAATCGAACTTATCAAACGCTACATCGTTTTCATAAACAACATAGCTGTCTGCAGATGCAGTAGCTGAAATAAATAACGCAACTAATGCGATCATGCTTGTTTTTAAAGTATTCATTTTTCTTTCCTATCTTTAGTTTTATTGATCACACTACACAGGATCGTAGAGTATGATATTAGCTCCTCTAATGGAACCAATTTGGTTGACTACGCTTTGTCCATCTAGCGAAGTCTTTTTTCTCATTTAAGTAATACGAACGGTATGCTTCAATCGTGTCCGCATTCTTACAATAATCTGGCATACATTGGGGGAATGGTGTCAGTCCAATGTCATCAATATTCTTTGGTGGCTCAGCAAGTAACTCTCTCAGCTTGCGATCCGTCTCGTGTACCTTACCATATCTGTAGGTGTATTCATCACAAAGGGCAGTAAACAATTCATAATGCCAGTTGTAGTTCTGTAGGGACATCCTTGTCCACACCGTACACGGATGATTCATATGAACCGCTTTATACAATAACAGGCTCTTTAATGAATCCGCAAGAACATACTGCTTCTGCTTGCGCCCAGTTGGACTACGTCCAATAACCTCAGTACCATCTAACATTCGATGCGTTGTTGACAACATCTGCGCGGCTTCAAGTATCATCTTCACCACATGCTTATCGCAATGTAGATGTGCCGCAGTAGTTGGTTCATTATCTAAAATAAATATATTCATAATATATAGTACATTATACCTTTAAATAGACTATTAATCAACCGTAAATAATTGCCTACGATCTGTTGTGCCAAGGTTCTCTGAATCGATCCTCTTTGGGAGGATTCTTTTTAGATTCCTTTTTCTTATCAGGATGGGTTGAGGGTTTATGGAACTTATCCATATTCTTCTTAACTGGATCGTTTTTCCCTTTCATTTGCTGCACTCTCCGCTTTTGCTGTGGCACAATCATCGACACCAGATGGCAAATCCTTTTTATCTTTTTTGCCGAAGATAGCATCATAATTATCACTAAACTTCTTGGTGTCAGTTAGTCTCTGTTTACTGCCTTTACCGCCATGAGTTTGACCACTCATATTATTCTCCTTATTGTATAAGCCATACGGCTAAGTGTGGAACGGTTACTGTTAATACCACAAGAGCACCTATAATTAAAGCAACGTTTCCTGTATCCCATGGATCCCATTTCATAATCTATTTCTCTCTCAATAAAACTTTGTTAGCCGATTCGACAACAACCTCATCGATAAGGTCAAAGTCTGGATCATGATGATCAAATGAGGGGATAGTACAAGTTGACTCAACAACCTCATATCTAGTAGGAAGATTATCTCTGCGAACATAACTAACTATGTTGCCGTTATCGCTCACTATCTTGTATATATTCATAATATATTCTCTCAATTCATTAAGTAATAGTTTGTATGCATATAGTGCTTACCCAAATATACAGCTCTCGACCAAAGTCTGGGGTTAGATTCACCACCTAGAGCACAATATCCTTTATACGTTATCTGCACTCTCTATTTCTCTAATGTCTTCTGAACCATACTCAACATGTTTGTCATACCACGAGACATCTGTAGCTGCTTAATAACATTAGCACGAACAGGAGTCTTCAGGCATAACAGAACATCTTTAATCTTCTGCGCTTCACGAGCAGTGACAGTCATCGTAACGCCGTCATCGGTCTTGACAGTATTAACAGCTCGGAACCGTTTGACATCTACCACTTCAGATGCCGACTTTGAATCTAGGATCTTGCCAAGCTGATCCCAC
>Ga0208438_1000319_pt1 | contig 12401 bp, 12 predicted proteins | sample ColrivemetaGS545_FD_187607 | JGI IMG/M metagenome (GOLD analysis project Ga0208438, IMG submission 187607) | Estuarine microbial communities from the Columbia River estuary - Flood tide non-ETM metaG S.545 (SPAdes) (version 2) | ecosystem: Environmental > Aquatic > Marine > Intertidal zone >...
GAGTATAGTATGCTAAAGCATCCTTTTTGGACACTTTTCGTATTTCAAAACGATGTAGTTCTCTAGCTACTTCAAGCATTCGCTTTTCGATTGCCGGAAAGTCTTTTTCGGTGACTGTGTGTGAACTTGGGTCTATATCATAATAAAACCCTTGTCCAATGGCAGGGCCGATAGTTAGTTTGATTCCGGGGTATTGCTCTTCGAGGACTTGTGCAAGAACGTGTGCAGTAGAGTGCCAAAATGCTTTCTTGCCACCGTCATCGTTCCAAGTGTAGAGAACTAAGTCTCCATCTTCTTCAAGTGGAGTTACAGCTTCTATTGTTTGCTCGTTGTAACTTGCAGATAGTACATTGCGCGCAAGACCCTCACTAATGGAGCTTGCAATATCCATTGGAGTTGTGCCTTTTGTCACTTCTTTTACTGCTCCATCAGGGAGTCGAACTCGAATCATAATTGAATAATCAAGTCAACAAATATAATATGATTCTAGGCTCTATCAAGGGGTAAAGTTAGTTTTCGTTGAAGAATCCGCGAACAAGCAACTTTATTCCTCGAAAACCATAAAAAATAGCAGCTCCACAAAAAATTAATCCAACCCCTAAAACAGGGACAAAAAAGGGATGCTCTTCATTTCTTACAGCAGATGTATAAATTACAGGCCCTGTAAAGGCAAAAAACAATGCGACAAATAATCGAGAAAGTCCCTTGGTTAATAATGTTTTATTCATGGTTTAGATGGTCTAAAACAGCACGCACACTACCATGTTCTTGCAATAATTGAGTTGCTTTTTCGGCGCTTATATTGCTGACATTACATACCATGCGTACGGCACGTTCTTTTAGCTTGTTGTTGTTCAATTTCATGTCAACCATACGGTTTCCTTTTACATGGCCCAATTTGATCATCAGCACAGTTGACAGTGTATTTAGTATCATTTTTTGAGCAGTTCCTGCTTTCATACGAGAGCTTCCAGTGATAACTTCAGGTCCGACCATAACCACTATTGGGTGGTCACTAACTTCTGTAATAGGACTGCCTGGGTTACATGATATACTCGCTGTCGTTATTCCTTTTTGTTGACAATTTTGCAATGCACCCACGACATAAGGTGTTGTGCCCGAAGCTGCAATTCCGACCACACAATCAAGATTTGTGACCTTAAGATTTTCCAGATCTTTCCATCCTTGGCTTGGGTTGTCTTCTGCGCCTTCAACAGCCGTTCGTATAGCGTCATCACCTCCTGCGATAAGCCCAATGACAACATCAGGTGACACACCGAAGGTAGGTGGGCATTCTGAGGCATCTAAGATCCCTAAACGACCACTCGTGCCAGCACCCAAATAAATTAGTCGCCCTCCCTTTTGCATTTTTGGGAGGACGACTTCAATAAATTGATTAATAATAGGAAGAACAGTGCGTACTGCTGCGGCAATACCTAGATCTTCAGTATTAATAATATGACTTAACTCTGCAATGCTCAGTTGCTCGAGGTTGTCATGGTTTGAATCTGCCTCTGTGATTTTTAAGAAGCTCATACACAAAAATAGCTATTCGGCTGTAAATGGAAGGGATTTTTGCTCAACAACTCTAAAATAGCCCAAAGCTATTGCTGTTTCATCATTTGGATTGACAAAGTTTCCAAGTAGGGTAGAAGTTGCGGCTGCAAAGGGTCCGCCACCATTTTGACCGCTATGGCTTAGTAATATTTGCATATAGCTAAAGAAAGCTTCATCGATACCCACCATACGGATGTTGACTACTGTGTTTTTTGGAAACAAATCGTCGTAGAAGAACGAAAATGTAAACTCTTTTCCATCATAAAACCGGTCACGTGTCACCAACAAATTGTTGTAACCAAAATCAAATAAATAATAGTTTTCCAAATCAGGCAAGTCTGTCAAGGTGATTAAAGCCTCCGTTTCCGTACCGCTAAAAAGTTGACCATCGCCTTGAACAACCTTGTCAAAGCTACCTGAAAGCACTAATTCTTCTTCTGCGATGTAGGTTTTTCCATCAACTTCAACAGATAGCTTGTAGGATGTGTCAGCAACCAACGATGGTATGTCAACACTGTACTGCCCTTCTTTTTGATGAGTGACATTCCAAGATTCATCTCCTACATGTAGGGAGATATTGGCATTTGTCACTGCAGGGGTTTCGGATCCGTAAAAGTCGTATGTTTTTGCGACCAATACTTGGAGTTGACCTTCTTCACTCCCTATTGGGCGGCTGAGCTCTGCGTCAATCACAATTTGGTCTAGTGTTTGTTGTAAATCAACATCAATCACTTCCTCACACGAGAGGAAAATAAGACACACGATATATACTACTTTTTTCATCACCAATTTATTCGATACATGACGGAGGGGACAGCTCCAAAAATAGAGAACTTAACGGCCTCATTTTGTTGTGTCTCTCTGTTTTGCCTAAAGTTTACACTTGCAGCGTTTTTTCGATTATAAACATTATAAACACCAAAAATCCATTGACCTTGGCGTCCATTTTTTTCAGGTCTTTTCAGAGTTGCTGAAATATCCATTCTATGATAGTCGGGCAAACGGTTGTTGTTTCTCGTGCCATAGTTTGGTACTCGCAAACCACCAAATTCGTATTGTCCAATAGGATAGGTTGTTGGCTGACCTGTTTGGTACAAGAAGTTAGCATTGAATCTCCACTTTTTGTTCAGCTTATAACTTGTATTTACACTCAGGTCATGTCTTTTGTCATATGCATTAGGGTACCATTTTCCTTTGTTGATCCCTAAGTCTCCGATTCCTAAACCTGGTGTTTTTTGTTCAGATTTTGACCATGTGTAAGCTAACCAATACTGAACTGGTCCCATGGATTTTTTAAACAAAAATTCTGCTCCGTATGCGCGAACATCTCCTGCCATAGTGATTTGTTCTACTGCGTCATTGGCAACCAAGTCGGCACCATCGATATAATCGAGTCTGTTGCGCACGTTCTTGTAAAAACCTTCAATTTCGATACTTTGTTGAGATGAAGTTTCGGCTACATATCCAATAGCCCATTGATCCAATTGTTGTGGTTTGAGATGCGGTCCGCTAGGAGCCCAGATGTCAAGTGGAGTAGGAGAACTCGTGTTGGAAATCAAATGCAAATATTGGTTGAGTCTGTTGTATGATGCTTTTAGTGCGCTGTTTTCAAAAGCATATGAAAGAGTTAGTCTAGGCTCTACATTGCTATATGTCGCCGAACTTTTGTCAGTGGGGTAGATACCAATCGGGTTCCCTTTTTCATATATGCTTAATGTAATATTATACGAGGTGGTTTGCCCATTTGCATACATGAAGAGATTTTCTTGTCCCAATCTAGTGAAATGGTTAAAGCGTAAGCCAAACTGAAGAGAAAACTGATCTGAAAGATCATGAGTAACGTCTGCATAGAGAGCGTGTTCCATCGCATACTTTTTTTGCAACTGCTCTGCGTTGATTCCTGAATCAGCTCTAGCGGGCTCTATAAAGCCTGGGTTGAAGGAGTAGTATGTTGATTGTAACCCAAAATCAAATGTTGTTTTTTCGGTGGCATAATAAGAAAAATCATATTTCAGATTGAGATTTTGGATGCCAGAATTCCAATCAAAACCGGCGAAATCGAGTAAGAGACCATAATAGTAGTCGCTATAAATCAAAGATAAGTTTGAGAACAACCGTTCTGAAAACAAATGATTCCATCTCAAATTCAAAACAGCATTTCCATAGGTATTGACAAAGCTTTCATCGACATTGAACACATCACGTCCGAAATAACCAGAAACATATAGTTTGTTTCTTTCATTGATGGGAAAACTCATTTTTGTATTCAGATCGTAAAAGTATGCGCTGTTTGGATTGTCGGTGAGTTTTAAAAACAGGTGAGCATATGTGCCCCGCCCGCCGACTACAAAGCTACCTTTTCCCAAAGGACCTTCTGCAAGCAATCGACTGGTTATTAGTCCAATACCGCCACTCAATTTGAAATCTTCACGATTCCCCTCTTTCTGATAAATATTGAGAACAGAAGACAGCCGTCCCCCGTATTTTGCAGGAATACCCCCCTTGTAGAGACGTAGATCTTTAATAGCATCGGGGTTGAAAACAGAGAAAAATCCAAAGAGGTGTGAGGAGTTATAAATTGTTGCTTCATCAAGAAGGATAAGGTTTTGATCTGCCGACCCACCTCGTACGTTAAATCCAGAAGCACCTTCTCCAGCACTCGTAACACCAGGAAGCAGCTGAATCGTTTTCAATACGTCAGGCTCACCAAATACCGCTGGAGTTTGGAGTACGGTTTTTGACAAAAGCCGATTGACACTCATCTCGGGCTTTTTAATATTTACTTGTTCGCTGTTGTCGGTAACAACAATTTCATCAAGCTCTTCAGCAGCTAGATCGAGTAAAATGTTTTCACGAGTATTCTCGGTTAGAGATATAGATATTCGTTTGGTTTCATAACCAAGATACTGCACGACTAAGGTATATTCACCAACGGGCACGCTAATGGAGTAGAATCCATAGCTGTTAGTAACTGTCCCTTTGTTGAGCTCGGGAATAAGCATGGTGACACCTAATAAGGTCTCTTTAGATAAAGAGTCGGAAACATCACCGCTTAGAGTTACTCGTTTTTGTGCAGGTGCTATATGTAGAAATAATAGAAATAAAGTGACACAACCAATACGGCGCATTTGCATAGCAATTTCCACAAATATACAACATCATAGTGGTTTGACCCTTTCTTTAGTCTTCCAAAACACCCTTTAATAAGTCCGCGAGTATGCAAATGCGCTGTAGTGGTTAAGTGTCAGAAAACACAATGTTTCCTCTTGACATTTGGGTGGTGAGATCGTCGGGGTATACTTCAGGATAAATGGCCTATATCGTCAAACGAGTAATTTGAAGTGTTTTAATGAGCGTATATAGTGCGGCACTTCCAATAAGCCCATAAGTAATTAGATTGTATTCCACATCCAATGTTCCTTTTTCGATATATCCAGTTAGCATTTGAAGCCCAAAAAACATCAAGAACAGCATAAGCAGCCCAGTTTTTTCCTTTCGAACGATTTTTCTCCAATTGAACGGAACAAAAGAGCGTTTGTACTTAAATGTTTTAGGTAGGAATATTGAGGTATTATTAGCCCACTTGAGATAGGATTCGCCAAATTTATCTCTGAGAAACATTTCCTCTGAAAAGATGATTCTTTCATAATAGACCCAGAACATAAGAATAAAAAGAAATAAAAACCAGACCACACCAACATACATGACTATGCTTATCCACATAAAAAAGTTTCATACATATAAGGGATTTCTTGTTATGGAATAAAGCCCTTTGGTGTTTAGTTCGTCAGCAATTTACCCTTCTTTTGTGTTTCTGCCAGAGGTATTTTTGGGCGTATAGCCGACAGTGTAAGCCCGAATAAGAAACCAAACAAGCCTACAAATATAATTGCAGCTTGCAAGAAATTGCTCATTTTTAAAATGAGGGTTGGTGATTCGATGTCAATAGTTGTGTAGTAGACTTGTATGCCAAGTGTGATCCCCACTAGAACCAATGGCAAGTAACTTCGGTATTTAAACAAATAATCTCCTTGACTTTTGAGTTCTTCTTGAAGAGCCATAGATATTGCTTTTTAAATTAAAAATAAAGGGCATGTAATTATTCATATGACAAACAATCATTGAATCTATTTTTTTGAAAAATAGAGCATGGGAATTTTATTAACGCTTACTTGGTAGAATCCTTTTGGAAGATTCCGAACGGCTATTATTCCGTTGACATTGAGCCTACCTTTTTGAAACTCCCTGCCTAGGCTGTAACTAATAAGGTAGAATGTGTTAGAATTGAAGTTGTGATCTATGCTTATGAAACCCCCAATAGTTTGGACGTTTTTAGTCAATTCTAAATAGGCGTTATCTTTTTTGGACTTGGTGTTTTTGAGCTCTGTCCTATCTTTTTGATTTCCATGATTATTTTCGGTCATGGTTTCTTGTGCATTTCATTTCAAACCAATAAGAAACAATCCAAACATTAGGTAGTATATAGAATTCATTTTGAAATAAGATTTTAGATTAGGGTTTTAAAAATGGAATTTTTGAATTTACGTTCCAAAAAACGAAGGGGTTGTTTAATTATTCGCAATTGAATGTAATAGCGAATATTGTCTGTGATGGATTGAAAAGAATCCGATCGATAAATGGTGTTAGGTCGTAGGTTGGGCATAATTATCATCAGATTTGGGTCTGAGTTACCTAACAGATGTATAAAAAAAAGCAACCTCTATGAAGTTGCTTAAAAATAATAATAATAAGGTTTTTACCTAAGCAAGCGCCTGCTCGAGTTCTTCTTTTATTGCTCTTAGAAACTCTTGCGTGGTGAGATAATGTTCACGTGAAAGCTTATCCTCATGAATCAGTATAGCAAGGTCTTTAGTCATTTTTCCTTTTTCAACCGTTTGAATACACACTTTTTCAAGGGTGGAGCAAAATTCGGCAAGGTCTTTATTGTCATCGAGCTTAGCGCGGTGTGCCAGTCCTCGTGTCCAAGCGAAGATAGAAGCGATCGGGTTGGTCGATGTTTCTTCTCCTTTTTGATGAAGGCGGTAATGACGTGTTACGGTACCGTGAGCAGCTTCTGCTTCCATGATTTCACCATCAGGAGTTACCAATGTAGAGGTCATCAGCCCCAAAGAGCCAAATCCTTGCGCTACCGTGTCTGATTGCACGTCTCCGTCATAATTTTTACATGCCCAAACAAATCCACCATTCCACTTCATGGCAGCAGCGACCATATCGTCAATCAGCCTGTGCTCATAAAAAATACCAGCTTTTTCGAATGTGCTTTTAAATTCGTTTTGGTACACTTCCTCAAAAATATCTTTAAAACGACCATCATAAGCTTTCATAATGGTGTTTTTTGTGCTCAAATACAAAGGCCACCCTTTGCTGAGCGCTCGGTTCATACACGAACGTGCAAATCCATAGATGGAAGAGTCAATGTTGTACATACTCATAGCAACTCCGCCTTCTTGAAATTGATAAACATCCCAGGTTTTGGCTTCGCTACCATCTTCGGGTGTAAACGTCATTGTGAGTTTGCCTTTCCCTTTAATTACGGTATCAGTTGCTTTGTATTGATCTCCAAAAGCATGACGACCGATACAAATGGGCTTTGTCCATCCTTGCACATAGCGTGGAACATTACTCATAATGATTGGCTCACGGAATACAGTACCGCCAACAATATTTCGAATGGTACCGTTTGGAGAACGCCACATTTTCTTTAAGCCAAATTCCGTCACACGATTTTCATCGGGTGTAATCGTAGCACACTTAATGCCAACTTTATACTTGTTGATGGCTTCAGCAGCATCTACGGTGATTTGGTCGTCTGTCTTGTCGCGACTTTCCAATCCCAAATCATAATACAGTAACTCGACGTCAAGGTATGGAAGTATGAGTTGATCCTTGATGAATTTCCAAATGATTCTAGTCATTTCATCGCCATCGATTTCTACGACAGGGTTAGCAACCTTAATTTTAGACATTTTTTAATTTTTGGTTGCGCAAATATACAACGGCAACCCCAAAGGACATAGTCCAATGACTAGATTTTTAAGTCATTAAAAAAGTTCGATAAAATCATGAAAATTATTGATTCAAAAGCAAAAAAAAACCTCCCAAAAGGAGGTTTTTTATGTTAGGATTGTACGATTAGTTTTTTCGTTCCCTGATACGTGCTTTTTTACCACGTAATTCACGGAAGTAGAAAATGCGTGATCGGCGAACTTTTCCACGATTATTTACCTCAATTTTTTGAATAGTTGGTAAATTATAAGGGAAAATACGCTCAACACCAACCGTTCCAGATATTTTGCGAATTGTGAAAGTTTTTGTGCTTCCTGTTCCTTTGATTTGAATAACAACTCCTTTAAAGAACTGGGTTCTTACTTTTTCTCCTTCACGGATTTCGTAATAAACGGTAATAGTATCACCTGCTTGAAAAGCGGGAAAGGATTTTTTCTCGACGAATTCGTCTTGAACATATTGAATTAAATGTTCCATGATTTTTAGCTAAAAATAACTAAGAACAACATTCACGACTATCGTCAGCGGTTGACCCTAGGGTCGGCAAAACTATGTATTTTTTTTTAGAGTACAATACCTAATGAGAGTTTTGTATCCTAAGCTTTTGATAGTTTTATTTTTTAAAGATTGGAAACTGATACATCAGGCTGTAGTTTAAACCTGCACCCCAAGGACTAACACCTGAAACCTTATGAAATCCTGGGACATATAAATTGTCAAAATGATCAATCTCTTTCTCGTTTAACAGATAGTGCATGCGTACGCTCAGTCCTACATACATATTTTTGAGTAACTCTGCTTTTACACCAACTAGAAATTCAAGCCACATTGCGTTAAGGTCATCATAAACAATGGCTTCTGTTGGTGTTTTGTTCAAATCCTCCTGCCAGTAATGTTCTAACTGTCGTATGGAGTAGCTATTGAGTTGCTGTTTATGATTGCTTGTTGCAAGTCGAAATCCAGTAAGCAGCTGATTTTCCATTCCTTGCCAGTTTTTAAATACATTAATATCGACACCAATTTTAGCATACCTTCCAGATGTTTGAAAGTCGAGAACCTCACTTATCACGTGCTTTTCCTCCATGCCCATCTCGCTAGCTAAGTAAAGATTATAAGTCAATCGATAATCGGCGGTGAATTCTAACCCCTTGTAGTTTTCTTCAATCATCATGCGGATCGGTTTGCTCATGTCAATGCCAAGACGCAAGCTGTAACGCTCCTTGTATTTTGGGATACTGTCTTGTGCATAGCAAAAACCAACTACACACAAAAGAAAATATTTAATGATAGATCTTGACATGTGTGAGTGTATCAATTAGAATCTCATTTTGCAAGATTTCAATGGACTGTATCCATTGAGCAGGCGCAGATGTTGTTGCTTCATCAAGTGAAAAGATTGTGCGAAAACCACATGCTCTATTCAAATACAAGTCATTCGTTTCATATGAAAGGTGTATGCTATCGGTGGCGTTTATCGTATTTGTGAAGCCAAAAGTGGTTTTTGCCGCGTCTACTCGTAAGGGAAGGGCAATGGAATCTACATTTAAAAACTCGAAACCATCATCTTGACCTGCGCCTACAACACGTAGGGTGTCAATAGACTTTAGTTGTGTGGGCTGCGATGCATCATAGATGCGAAAAACAATTTGAGGAGTTCTTGCATTTACTTCACCACAAATATCATCGGGTTCGCAACTTGCGAACACTATCATGATGTAAAATAAATAACGAACCTTAGCCATGGTTTCTTTTCAAAAGTACAACATTTTCAACGTGCTGTGTGTGAGGAAACATATCCACTGGTTGTACATATGTGATTGAATATGTGTCCTTCAACATCTCTAAATCACGTGCTTGCGTAGCCGAATTACAACTCACATAGACGATTCGTTCAGGTTGAATCTTTGTCAATTGTTTCACGACATCCTTATGCATACCATCACGAGGGGGATCGGTAATGATGACTTCCGGCCTTCCATTTTTTTCGATAAAAGAATCTGTAAAAACTTTTTTCATATCGCCAACGGCAAAAGTCACGTTTGAAAGTTTGTTGCGCTTAGCGTTCTCTTTTGCTGCGGCAATCGCTTCAGGAATTGCCTCGATGCCAACAACATGTTTAGCATCTTTTGCAATAAATTGTGCAATTGTTCCTAGACCAGTGTATAGATCATAAACTGTTTCCGAGCCTTCGAGTCCAGCCAACTTTCGTACAACTTTATACAGCTCATGTGCTTGCATTGAATTGGTTTGATAAAAAGCTTTGGGAGTAATCTGAAATGTTAAACCATTCATTTCCTCTTCAATATAGGGGGATCCATCAAAGCAAACAATCTCTTGATCGTAAAAACTATCATTTTCTTTTTGATTGATGATGTAATGAAGGGAACTGATTTGTGGGAAATTCTCTTTTAGTGCGTGAAGAAGGCCCTCTCGTGCTGATTTTCTTTCTTCAAAAAACTGAACAACAACCATTACTTGCCCAGTGGATGAAATACGTAGCATCACATTTCGTAAGAACCCTTCTTTCATTTTGAGATTGAAATAATCGAGTTGGTTTTCTTGCGCATAGGAATGAATAAAATTTCGAATTTCATTTCCTGGTTCAGGTTGCAAATGGCATTGCTCAACATGCACAATTTTATCCCACATTCTAGGTTTATGAAACCCTAAGGCATTGCGGTTGATAGCCTCACCCGTTTCTATTTCTTCTTTTGTAAGCCAACGACTATTCGAAAAGCTATATTCCATTTTGTTTCGATATTCAAAAATATCTTTACTACCCAAAATTGGTTGTAGATCAGGAAAATCAAGGTTGCCAATTTTCTTAAAATTTTGATGCACCTCTTCTTGCTTGTGCGAAAGTTGTGCTTCATAGCTGAGATGTTGCCATTGACAGCCACCACAAACGCCAAAATGATCACATTTTGGATCTAAACGATCAGGACTTGGTGTTATAATCTTTTCCACACGCCCTTCAAAATAGCTACGTCTTTTTTTATAGAGGTATACTAAAGCGAGATCCCCGGGGACTCCTCCCTCTATAAACACAACGATACCATCTGAGGTTCGTGCAATGGCTTTTCCTTTAGCAGCGATTCCAGTGATCGAAAGCTTGACTGTTTGTTTTGTTTTCATAGTGGCTGTAAAAGTAGAGAGGTTTACGCGTAATAAAGCCGATTATTTGAATAATTATATAATTCGTAAGTTTATTATCTCAATCCTAAAATCATAGACATGAAAACTTTCTTAAAGAACATAATTTATACCATATCATTTTTAATTTCTTTGTTTGTTTTTGGACAAGAAGAACAAAAAAAAGACAGCATATTAGAAACTGCACTTTCGGGATTTTCATTCCGTAGTGTCGGTCCAGCTTTTATGTCTGGGCGTATTGCGGATATCGCTATAGACCCCAACAATGAAAACGTGTGGTATGTTGCTGTGGGTTCGGGTGGAACCTGGAAAACAATCAACGCAGGGACGACTTGGAAGCCTCTTACTGATAAGGAATCATTTTACTCCACGGGCTGCATTACACTGGACCCGAGCAACTCTTCTGTTGTTTGGCTTGGAACAGGTGAGAATGTTGGTGGGCGCCATGTTGGCATTGGCCATGGGATTTATCGCAGTAATGATGGCGGGTCTTCATGGGAGGACATGGGGCTAAAAAAATCCGAACACATTTCTAAAATTATTGTTCACCCCGACAATTCTAACATCATTTGGGTTGCTGCTCAAGGACCATTATGGAGTTCAGGTGGTGAACGAGGTCTATTCAAATCTACAAATGGTGGTATGACGTGGGTGAACAAACTCGAAATCAATGAATGGACGGGCATAACCGATTTGGTAATCGACCCATCAAACCCAGACGTTTTGTATGCCGCGAGTTGGCAACGCCATCGCAATGTGGCTGCATACATGGGGGGAGGCCCAGGAACTTCTATTTATAAAAGCTTTGATGGCGGAGAGACATGGAACAAAATAGACAATGGTTTGCCGAGTTCAAACATGGGTAAAATTGGTTTGGCAATCTCCCCAATGAATCCTGAGGTTCTCTATGCAGCTATTGAACTCGAACGACGAAAAGGTGCAGTCTATCGTTCTTCGAACAGCGGAGGTAGCTGGACAAAAATGTCAGACACGGTTTCAGGAGGTACAGGCCCTCACTACTACCAAGAGTTGATTGCATCACCTCATCACTTTGATCGTATATACCTTATGAATGTACGGGCATTGGTTTCTGAGGATGGTGGGAAAACATTTTACACCATGAGCGAGGCAAACAAGCACTCTGACAATCATTCGCTTACCTTTAAGAAGGATGATCCCAATTACTTGTTGTTTGGCACAGATGGCGGTATTTACGAATCTTTTGACGATTCCGAAACATGGAAGTTTGTTAATAACCTTCCCCTGACACAGTTTTATAAGCTTGCAGTTGATGATGACTACCCCTTTTACAATATTTATGGTGGTACGCAGGACAACAACACGCAAGGAGGTCCTTCACGAACTTTTCGTACCAACGGGATTACCAATGGAGATTGGTATGTGCTATTAGGTGGTGATGGTCATCAGCCAGCCACAGAACCTGGAAATCCAGACATCGTATATGCGCAATGGCAACAAGGAAATCTCTATCGAATTGACAAAACAACCATGGAGGCAATTTATATTAAGCCACAGAATGGTGCTGGAGAATCTTATGAACGGTACAATTGGGATGCACCAATTTTAGTTAGTCAACACGATCCAAAGCGTTTGTATTTTGGGACCCAGCGCGTTTGGCGTTCTGAAAATCGAGGGGATAGCTG
>Ga0208438_1000375_pt1 | contig 11182 bp, 3 predicted proteins | sample ColrivemetaGS545_FD_187607 | JGI IMG/M metagenome (GOLD analysis project Ga0208438, IMG submission 187607) | Estuarine microbial communities from the Columbia River estuary - Flood tide non-ETM metaG S.545 (SPAdes) (version 2) | ecosystem: Environmental > Aquatic > Marine > Intertidal zone >...
AGCAGTATGATTTCAAATCCTTTCGCTAACTTAAGTGTTGCAACGCAAGCTGCTGAAATGAAAATTGAAGAAGCTGATATATCTTTAGCTAACACTTTAGATACTGTAAGAGCCACTGGTGGAGCTGGTAGCGCTACGGCTTTAGCTAATGCAGCTTTAAAATCTAAAAAAGGAGTTGCTGCTAGTATTGAAGCACAGGAAAAAACTAACGAAGATAAAAGAGCTCAAGGAGAGCAACAGATGCAGCGAGCTAAAATGGCTGAAGAGCAACGTATTCAATCTGCAGAAGCGCAGGGAAAAAAGTTTGTTTTTGGAGCTACTGAAAGTAGAGAGCAGGGTATTATAGATAGAACTTATTCAGAAATGATGGGTGCTGAACAAGACAGAGCACAAGCGAAAGCGGATCAAACAGGTGCTATAACTGGCATGTTTGGATCTATGGCTTCAATTGGTGGAGGAATGTTAGGATAATTAAAAAAACAAAATGGAAAATAACTTAAATAAAAACCTTTTTTTACAGCAGTTCAACCAGAGTGACGCTATAGCTTATAATCAAGGTTTTACATCAAGCACCAGCGACTACAATTTTAGGTTGTTAGACAACGCTTATAGAAACACTGGTAGAATCTATGCAAAACTAAAGCTAGCTATAGACTCTAATAGATGTCAAGACGAAACTTGCGCCCTTGAATTAGCTGAGATCAAGCATCTACAGGAAGCGCCACAATTATCTTTAGACTTCTTATCCTCACTTCTAGCGGAGCTAAGCGTTACAGATGATCCAAATTTTGATCCTAATAATAATTTTAAGTACACAGCTGCAAACAGCGTAATGACGGCTAAGCCAGGTTTCTCTAAGTCTGACGGTTATAACGTTTACTTAGATCTACTACCAAATGGAGCTCAACAGATTGTCTTTATAGGACCCGCGTTTGAAGAGCCGCTGGTTATAAACAACACCGCTTTAAATTCTTTAGTTGAATCTGACACTTCACTTGTAGCGCCTACGCCAGACATTAATAAAGAGATGTTAAAGCTGCTAACCGAGGTTGGTATCTTTTCCCCTGATATGGTTGGTGAAAATGGAGAGCTTTCGGCTGGGGCTAAAATAACTCAAGAATATGTGATTATGAATCCTGACGGAACTCCTGATTATGAGATCGTAGACATCGGAAATGGAAAAGGTAGGAATATGCTTAAGTACGATTTAGATAAAATCGAAAAGAAAGTAAGTCCTTTTGTAAACGCCGAAGTTGCTGGTTTACTGAGCTCTGAGCAAGATGCGGTTGCAGCTTGGAACGTTTATATATCTAAAGGCACAAGTGTTGAAGAGGACGATCAGATGGCTCAGAACGCTAACGCAGGAGATAGCTCTTGGAGTTATACAGAAGACTTGCCACTTATGCAAGATAAAAAAGTTTTATTTGAAAAGAAATATAAAGAATACTTTATGAATAATTATCTGAAACAATTTACTACGAACCAATTACCTACGGTTCAGGCAGACGCTGCGGTGTTTGATTTAGCTGAAGCTAAAAAGGCTAAGGCTCAAAAGTTTATTGACGATAATAACCTATAAATTTAATTAAATGACATTACTAGAATACATAACTTCTTTGCAAGACACTGGGTTATCTCAAGAAGAAATATTCGCTAAAGCTCAAGAGTTTAAAGGTAGAACAAAAACTAAAGAAGTAGAGGTTAATGAAACACCTGTTGAAGAAGTAAAGACAAACGATGTTGTGGGCAAAAAGGATGCAACTATAACATCGAGCCTAAACGCATCCAAAGCGGTAGAAAAAATAACTGGTCAATCAAAATTTGGAACTGGACCATCTCCATCGCCAGATTCTAATCAAAGTTTTGGTTTAGTTGGTAAAACAGCTAAGCAAGTGAGCGGTGTTACGCCTATTTTTGAAGGAGTTGACTTAAATCCTGGCGAAACTAAAACAGCTAATAAGTTTGATTTTAAATATGAGATAAGTGAAGATAAGCAACCTATTTTTTACACTAAGCCAGAAGGTAAAGAAGATTGGATTGATGTTACTGCTAACAAAGCTAAAAACCCAGGGGCTGAGCTAGGTGTTGCTGAAGAGCTAGGTTTTGATGTTGGTGATTTCAATAGAGACAAAGCTCTAAAACAAATAGATGTTTCAAGTGATTTTGAAGTTGGTGACTACTTGAATGTTACTGAGGACCAGATTAACAACGTTTCTACGTTTAATCCAGACGACATTAAAGGCGAAACAAAAAATGGTGATTTTTTAAATACAAAAGAATTGTTTTTTAAAAATAGAGCTAAGTCTAAATTTACTCCAGACGACGAATTCGTTGACGACAGCTTTGAAGATAAAGCTATAAAAAAACACCAAAAACGAACCCTGGATTCAAAACTAACAGACTATATAGTTACTGAAGATTTAAACAAAAGTAAGCGATATGTTGAGTTTAAAGATCAACCTTACACTGGTAAATATAAAGAGGATTTTAGGGAAGATGCTGCTATTTCCAAAGTAAATTATGATTATAAGTCAGATTTATTAAAAAGCATCAACGGCTTTGATTATGACGATTTCCTAGGCTACATGAATTCTAAAGGTTATAGTAACGATTATTTAGATGCTATTGAGAACCCAAACCAAGGATATGGTATAGTGCAAACCTCTATTAGACAGAATATTGATTCTGAAGAAAACCCTGACACAGCAAAGTCTTTGCAGGGTGAGTTGAAAAACTCTATTATTAACCAACAGAGATCACAAGAAAGGTATCTAGACTTATACATTGAAGAGCAAGAAGCTGATTATTTAAAAAAGCTATATTCTAGTTACATCAAGAAAAACCCTGAAGAGTTTAAAGATGTAGAAAGCGTAGACAAGGCTTTATTGAAAGCTAAAAATTACTTTGACAACAAATATGGTAAAAATAGTTATGGCTTGTATAACTACAACAGTATAAAAGAGTATAAGGATTTGGCTTTTCCAGAGTTATCTATATCTAAAATTCAAGATCAAGCGGAAAGAGACCAAACTATAAACAAAATAAAATCACAAGAAAACTTAAACGGAGACTTGTATTTAGCTGCTAAGAAAGCATCAAGAGGATATATGGGTGGAGCTGAGGAAATAGCTTTTGGTATTAAAGACCTATTAGGTATAGACAACACTTACGGAAGAAGTGTAAAGCAAGAAAGAGACATATCTAGAGAGACTGAAAATGTTAGGTATCAGTTTGTAACAGGAAAAGAAGCGGAGGTAGATGGTATTACATATATAAAAGACGAAGCTGGAGCTATTTACGATGTTACAAATAAAGTAATACTAGGTACCGTTAGTGAAGATGAGTTTGAAAAAATAAACAAATCTTTAGATGAAAGTGAAAAAACAGGATCTTCTTTTAGCGGTATGGGATCTCTTCAAGAGTTCGCGGGTGTTGCAGGTAGAATGGCTTATGATGTAATAGGCACTTCTTTAACAGGCGGTGCTTCTAAAGCTTTAGGTATCACAAAACTAGCTTCTGCAATAAGAATACCAGCAGCGTCAGTTGGAGCAATGGGTTACTACGGTGCTAGCGGTTATTTTGGAACAAAGCAAAACACTTACGATCAATTTATAGAGGCTGGTATAAATTCCAGTGATGCTGACGAAATGTCAGATTTAGCTGCAAGATATGGAGCTGCTATATATTCTATAACAAGCGTTTTGTCCCCAAATAGTAAATATGTAGATAACTTAAATAAAAACCTGTTTGGAACGGCTAGCTCTAGTAGTTTAATTAAAAACGCTATAAAAGGTTATAGCAAAAAAGGCGTATCAGGAGCTGGATTTAATATATTCAATTCACTCAAAAGATTGAAACCTACAAAGCAAGGAGCTGTGAATGTAGTTGCTGATGGAGTTTTTGAGGTTGCTCAAGAGTTCACTCAACAAAGTATTGAGGTTTATGGTTTAAATTCTTATTTAAACAGTATAGCTGGCAAAGATGTCTTACAGCAAGACATGACAATGCAAGACTCTATAAACTTAGCTATGACCTCTTTTGGTTCAGGTTCTGCTTTTGCTAATTTAAACTTTAGAGGCCTTGGACCTAGAAGAGCTGAGCAACAATTACAAAGCCTTTACCAAATAAGTTTAGATTTAGATGGCTCTAAAGAAATAATGAATCAAATGGTTGCTAACGGAGACGTTACTCAAGAGCAAGTTTCTAAGGTACTCTCAGACGTTAGAGCTGTTAATAACCAAATGAGTAACATACCAAACAGCGTTAGTTCAGAAACTCAACTTGAATCAGCTATAATACTTCAAGAAATTGCAGATCTTCAAAACAGAAAGAAAAACATGGACGAGGCTTTCCATGAAAATATTGATATAAAAATAGAAAACAAAAGAGAGGCTCTTGCTGAAATAGTAAAACCAGAACTTGAAAAATCTATTTCCAGAAAAGGATCAAAAGCTAAAGCTGCTGAAATGGATGTTGAGTTTCTTCCTTTTGGTAGTCAAGAAGAAATAGACGTCAAAAAAGCAGAAATTATAGCTAAAGGAGGAAAAGTTATAGAAGACGTAGGTTATGGTCAATCTTTAGAATTTAAAGAAGATGGCGTGACAAAGAAAGTTATATTGATAAACGATCAAGTGTCTGCAGAAGACAACGTTTATACGAGTGGTAAACATGAAACATTGCATCCTTTTTGGGAGCAAGCTCTTAAAGGAAATCCAGAACTTGCTATTAAGTTTGGTAAATCTTTAATGCTAGAGTTTCTTAACAACAAAGAAATAAGTGGAGGAGCTAAGTTTTTAAGCAAATTTCAGTCGTACGTTAATGACTCAAAGTATTCAGCAGAAGACACTTGGTCTGAAGTTATACCTTTAATGAGTGAATACCTTTCTAGCGGCGATATTCAATACAACCCAAAGCAAGAGGCTTGGTATAAAAACATAGGTAAAAAAATATCGAACTTCTTAAAAAACCCAACAAACAAACAACCTTTAAATTTAAGATTTGACACTGGAAAAGATGTTTTTGATTTTATAGTAGCTTACAATAAGTCTACTGATGCTGGTAAAGGCTGGTCAGCAGCTGAAAACAAGGTAAGATTAGAAGGAGCTAAGGGAGCGCTTGTTGATGATGATTTAGAAGTCAATAACACTTACGTAGTTCAAGAGGGAGAAACTATAGAAGATGTAGCTGAAAAATTCCCAGACATAACGCTAAAGCAGCTTAAGCAGTTAAACAAGACAGGAGGTCAAGACCTAGAGGCGGGAACTGAATTGATTATTTCAGCAGAAAAAAATCTTGTTAGTAATATAGACTTAGAGTTAAACAAACAAACTAAAAATAAAGACTCAGATGGCTCAGCTAAAGCCAGCAAGAGAGATACAGGTTCAGAGACCGTTTTAGATTCTATAAATAATCTCGTGCCAAATACTTTAAAAACAAAAGCAGAGTTTGACGCTTGGGTTCAAAGTGAAAGAGGTGGTAAAGTTATAGCTGACGCATTAAAGCCAGGCGGCGCCATGAGTAACTACATAAAATCAAGAGGTACACGTCAAGAAAGCGATAAAATGCTTGATGATGTTTTATTTAGAGTCTATAATTTTAATCCTGAAGCTAAAAGAAAAGACGATAGTGTGGTTGGACCTGAGGCTTTTGGTGAAAAAATATTTGCCGATACAGCATGGGCTAAAGTAACCGCCAGAACAAAGCTGTTTGAAGAAGGTGAAAAAAGAAAACTAGAGAAAAGACAGGATGATAGTACATTGCAAATAGTTGATCCAGGAACAACTAACAATAAAAAACCAGAACCTGTAAAAGAAACCCCTACTAAACAAACCGACGCCACTAGTTTTGGTCCTGCTAAAAATAAAAAGCAAGATCTAGATAATATAGTACAAGTAAAAGACGCTGACAGACCTAACTTTAAAAGTTTAAATAATAAATATTTCAACGAAGTAGCTGAGAATTTATTTGGTATAGAAGGTAAAAAAGTTCGTGGTAATGCAAGTTTAAAGTACGGTGGAACTAAAACTGACCCAACTTCTTCTGAAGCTAACACTTTGCAAAACGTGTTTAAAAACTCAGAAAATGTTAGAAGTTTTATAAAAACTATGCCTGAGTATAATGTTGCTACTAAAGAAACAATAATAAACAAACAAGGAGAGTCTATAGATGTTTCAAGAGATGTTTACGGTAGAGCTCTTGGAATTAACCCTAAAGTACTAGAAGTATTTTACGATAAAGTCACTAGAGCTATCCCTGATGTATCTAATCCTAAGGGTAGAAGTTTAGGCAAAACAAGTCAAACTCAAGTTTATAAGTTAAAACCTGAATTTAAAGGGACTATAGGTAAAGAAGCTATTTCCAAACTACAAAGCTTAATTGGCATAACGCCTACTGGAGAGCTTAGTATACCAGTCAAAGGACCAGCTAGAACTGAGTTTGGAAGCGCTCTAACGGGTTTATCTAAAATGTACGTTGACAATGTCATAAATACTATTGGAAGATCTAAATTAGACTCTAAACAAGCTAAGGCTGATTTAGGTGCTGGAAAGCCAAAGTCAATGGCTAGCAAACGTATAGACACAGAAGCTGAAATGTCTCCTGAGTTAAAAAAGTTATTTAAAGAAGTTACTCAAGCTAAAAACATTAACCAAGCTTTAGGTATAATGAAAATTGGCGGCGTTAGCATTAATGATTCTAACAGAGTTGAAAAACAAAAAAGCTTTCAAGACGCTATAGAGAAATTCAAGCTTGATTTAAACACTTTTCTAGCAGGTTCTTTCGCTTCATCAGGAGCTATTAGGTCAAGGTCTAACAACGGAGACGTCTATTATGATCTATCTAATGGTGAAAAAATACTAGGAACCCGTGTAAAAACTAAAGACGGAAAGCAAAAGCTAAACAAGGACGGTAAGAAAATGTTTAACCAGCCAACTTTAGAAGCTATAGAAAAGAAGTTTGGTCAAGGAGTTACTTTAGTCGCATCAAGAGGTAGATTATATTACGGTGCAACTGATCCTGCTTATATAAAAGCTAAACTAGCAGCAGAAAAAAACACTAAAGATAGTAAGTTTAAAGCTGTTAAAAACGGATTACCTCCAGGTATAGATACTAAAATAACTAAGGAGTGGCTAAATAAAAGAGCTGCTCAGTCTGAAATAAACATGAACGTGTTGGACGGAGTTGTTACTCAGTTGTCTGAAGCTGTTGCTAATGGTATGCCAATAGAGATAGCCGCCACTATAATAACACAAGGATATCAAGCCACTGGTGGTTTAATAAAAATAGCAGCTCCATTTAAGTATGTTTCTAATAATTTTCTTTACGCTTTAGATGGAAAGAAAAGTGATAAAACTGGTAAGAAATATAGAGAAGAGCACAATCCTCCTGCTTCTGTAGTAGGTGCAAGCATTATATTAGCCATAAAAAACAACGCAGCAAAGCCTGCTATGGAAGCTATTAGAAAAAACTACTACCAAACACAGCTTTCAAAGTCAGACGACACTAAGATAGATCAAGCTGAGCTAGCTTCAACAACTGTTGATGGTCAAAGTGTTTTTGACAATCCAATATCTAGACTAGCTGCGGCTGGAATAGATCTTCAAACTTTAGTAAACCCTTTAACCGGTAAAACTATAGCTGAAGAGAGCGGATTTGGTATTGATCCAAAAGTATACAATAAGTATAATGCTAATGAAAAGGTACAAGCTTCTAGTATTCAAAACGAAGCTATATTAGAGGGTTTAAAAAACCCAGACTTAGATGTTGCGAGTGAAATAAAAGCATCTCTACCTTTAGTACCAGGAAAGTCAATGGCTTCAAAGCGTGATAGCGATTTAATACCTGATGCCATAAAATACGACAGACCTATAACCGTACAGACAGCTATAAACGCTTTAGAAAAAACTGATAAAGCTTTAGAGCTTGCTAGAAAATTAGACCAACCTGTCAAGAAGATTAGAGTGTTTGATTTTGATGATACATTAGCTAGAACTAAAAGCAATGTGTTATATACAATGCCTGATGGAACTACTGGAGCTATCGACGCTGCTACATTTGCTAAAGAAGCAGGTAACATGGAAGCTGAAGGAGCTCAGTGGGATTTTTCTGAGTTTAGTAAAGTAATGCAAGGAAGTAAAGGACCACTATTAGATGTAGCTAAAATCATAGCGGACAAACGTGGAACTAAAGATGTATTTGTTTTAACGGCAAGACCTGCAGATGCAGCTGGACCAATTAAAGAATTCTTAGCTAGTATGGGATTAGATATTCCACTAGCTAACATAACTGGTTTAGGCGATGGAACTCCACAAGCTAAAGCTGGTTGGATTATGGGTAAAGCAGCTGAGGGTTATAACGACTTTTACTTCGCTGACGATCACACAGGAAACGTTAAAGCGGTTAAAGATGTATTAAGTCAGATCGATGTTAAGTCTAAAGTTCAATTAGCAAAAGCTAGTAAAAGACAAACCTTTGATACTGTCGTAAATGATATGATCGAGGATTCGTCTGGTATTGAAACTTATAAAAAGTATTCTGCAGCAAGAGCTAAAACAGTTGGTGCTAGCAAAGGTAAATATAATTTTCTTATTCCACCTTCTGCTGAAGATTTTACGGGTTTACTATATAAGATGATAGGCAAAGGTAAGAAAGGAGACGCTCAAATGGCTTTTCTAAAAACAAACTTACTTGATACTTACAATAGAGCTGAATCAGCGGTTACGCAAGCTAAGGTATCTGCTGCAAATGATTTCGTAGCTTTAAAAACAAAACTAAAAACACTACCTAAAACTTTAAGTAAAGAAACTGGTATTGGTAAATTCACTTACTCTCATGCAGTACGTGTTGCCGCTTGGACTAAGCAAGGTATGGATATACCAGGTTTATCTAAAAGAGATATTAAAGAGTTAAATGATTTTGTAAACAAAGACGCTAAGTTAAGAGTATTCACTGACGAGCTTATTAAAATACAAAAAGGCAAAGAATATCCAAAACCTGGCAAAGACTGGTTAGGTGGAAATATTACCACAGATATTATTGGTGGTATTAACAAAGTTAATAGAGCTGAATATCAGCAAGAGTGGAGAGAGAACATCGACATTATATTCTCTGAGGATAATATGAACAAGATGGAAGCTGCATACGGATCTAGATGGCGTGAAGCTATGGAAGATTCTATACGTAGAATGAAATCTGGTAGCAATAGACCGATCGGAGGTAACAGAGTAACAGAAGGATTACTCAACTGGTTAAACAACTCTGTCGGTGCTGTAATGTTCTTGAATACAAGATCTGCATTGTTACAGACTATATCTGCGGTAAACTTTATAAACTTGAGTGATAATAATATAGTGAAAGCTGGAGTGGCGTTTGCTAATCAGAAACAGTTTTGGAGTGATTTTATGACACTTATGAATTCAGATTACTTAGTAGAACGTAGAAACGGTCTTAAGATTAACGTAAGTGAGTCTGAAATTGCTGATGCAGTTAGAGAATCTCAAAACAAACCTAAAGCAGCTATAGCCTTCTTACTTAGCAAAGGTTTTGTGATGACTAGATTTGCAGATAGCTTTGCTATTGCGTCTGGTGGTTCTACTTTTTATAGAAATAGAGTTAATAAGTATGTCAAAGAAGGTGTAGAGCAGAGCGTTGCTGAAAAGCAAGCGTTTGCAGATTTTAAAGCTATTGCAGAAGAAAGTCAACAGTCTAGTTCACCTAGTAAAATTAGTCAACAACAAGCCTCAGGTGCTGGTCGTGTCATACTAGCTTGGGCAAATACGCCGATGCAATATGCTCGTATACAAAAACGCGCAGCTCAAGATCTTATAAATGGTCGTGGAGACTGGAGGACTAACGTGTCTAAGATAGTTTACTACGGCGCTATTCAGAATTTAATATTCAACACATTGCAAAGCGCTGCGTTTGCTTTAGGATTTGGAGACGACGAAGAAGAAACTGACGAGGCTAAGTCTAAAAAGAAAGAAGAAAAAGCTTACAAAGTAGCTAACGGAATGATTGATTCTCAGTTAAGAGGTTTAGGTATATTTGGTACGGCAAGTGTAGCTGTTAAAAATACTCTTATGACTCTTTATAAAGAACATAATAAAAAAGGTTCTAAATACGAAAACGCTGTAGAAGACTTATTAAGCTTCTCACCACCGCTTGGATCTAAAATAGGTAAAATAACCGGAGGTCTTAGAAGTGCTAGTTGGAATAAAAAAGATATGAAAGAAAAAGGTTTTAGCTTAGATAATCCAGCTTACATGGCAGGTGCTCAAGTTGTGACTGGTCTTACAAATGTTCCTTTTGATAGAGTTATGAAGAAGATCAATAATGTAAGAGGTATTGTTAACGAAAGATCTGCTTTATGGCAGAAAGTAGCTTTAGGTCTTGGTTGGTCAACCTGGGATGTAGGTCTTGGTTATTACGGAGGTTTTGATAAAGAAAAACCATTAACACCTAAGCAACAATTAAAGCTAGAGGTTGATACAATGAAGAAAGATACTAACAAGCCAGAACAAGTTAAAACACTACTAGATTTTGGTTTAACTAAAAAGCAAATTAGAGAGCTTGAAAACGAAAACAATAGAGTTAAAAAAATATTAGAAAACACTACTAGATTTTGGTTTAACTAAAAAGCAAATTAGAGAGCTTGAAAACGAAAACAATAGAGTTAAAAAAATATTAGAATTACAAAAAAAAGATAAAAAATAATGGCAAAAATAGATCCAAAAACTGCTAAAAAAATGTACAGCGCCACCAACCAAGCTTCTAAAGATAAAATAGCTAAAGAGCGATATGGTGAGTTTGGTTTTGACACTCTTAAGTACGAAGAGCAAGAGCGAGTATACAAAAACAATCCTGGATTACAAAGAGGTGAAGGAGATAAATCCACGGATTTTAAAGGACCTTTGGATATGTTAAAACCTAAATCTCCTTTTCAATTTAAAGGAGCAAATTCATCGAACTCAAAATGTTGGCCTGGTTATAAAAAGGTAGGAACTAAACCTTCACCTAGCGGAACCGGAGAAACTGTTAACGACTGCAAAAAAAAATAAACTATGAGTCTATCAGACATTAAATTATACGCTATGAACGCTGGAGCATTAGGCGTAACAACGTTTACACGAATCGAAGACGGTTTAAAAATATTTCTATTACTAGTGACTATAGGTTATACTATATC
>Ga0208438_1000379_pt1 | contig 11073 bp, 7 predicted proteins | sample ColrivemetaGS545_FD_187607 | JGI IMG/M metagenome (GOLD analysis project Ga0208438, IMG submission 187607) | Estuarine microbial communities from the Columbia River estuary - Flood tide non-ETM metaG S.545 (SPAdes) (version 2) | ecosystem: Environmental > Aquatic > Marine > Intertidal zone >...
GCATTTGTTAAAAATTGGTGGTTTTGCAGTACGTGGCGAAGAAGAGGCAGCTGTCTCGCGCACCTATGTTCTGCTTCTTGACAGCTTCATGTTTGCTATCGGACGAGCCGACGGGGCCCCAAAAATTATCGATACCATCATTAACGAGTATTACGATGTGCTCACAAGTTATCTCGAAAGCAAAATGCAGAAGAACAACGCCTGACTTTTATTTCGGCGTCATTGGCTGATACTCGGTTTCGTGAATACGGCATTTGTTAACTGAATTACATCCATCTGCAGTTTCGCTAGCCAAGTTCGAGCGCACCAGAATACTATGCATACCATTTGGCAAGGCCATATTCATAAGTCCCACCCCGGGTATATTGTCGTTGCCCATATCGACGGTTCTTAAATTCGTCTCATTAGTTCCCGTCGCATCAGAAACAGACAAATAGCAGGAGCCTGAAGCCTCGCATGGACCGTTTGTATCGGTGAAATTGAAATCCCAAGTGACGTCAAAGCCGCCAGCCTCAATACCATCAAAAGTGCCCGCAGTGTGTAATTGCCCTGCCTCAGTTCCGAAATTAACCGTCAATTCATGGCTATAACTCGCGTTCAGCACTTCTAAATAGGCCTCGCTGCCCGTTTCGTCATAAGCATCCGAACTGGAAAGCGCAAAGGCTTTTTCCAGCCGCAAAGTGCCCACCTGAAAGCGGTCAAAGAAGGACTCCCAACTGCTTCTATTATCGAATTCAAAGTGCTCATTGAACACCAGTTCATTTTCCGTATCCATGGAGGTTGCAAACGCATCGCAAGCTGGGTCACTGGTGCAATCGTGCACCAATTCAATTTCATGGAAACGGTCATAGGTGGCGCCGTTTTCTGTAATACGATAATGCAGGGTAATAACACCTGTATTGGTGGCCTGCCCCCCGCCACTCGCGGCGTCAATGGAAACCCAGCTAATGTCTTCCAAATACTCTTTATGGCTGATCAAATTTTGCGTCGGGAAAGAAACCGTATCGCCTACCTGAAAGCTGTCGCGGGTTGCAATGACGCGCTTTTCAGCCCCGCCTTGCGCAACGGCGACAGAAACCGAGCGCTCCACTTCTTCCGCGCCGGTCGGCGTAACCCCAATGACCAAGGCATAAGTGCCGGCCTCATTCGTTAGACTTGCCCCTTTATCCAGCAGCAATTTGTCGCCCATGATTTTGAAATTGCCATTTCCCCCACTTATAATACGATAGCTCGCGGCGTCCGCGGCTCCTGAAACAGACAGGCTTCCGACTTCTACATCGACCAAGCTCGCCTCGGGCGCTAACGAGGAAATGAGGTTGCGACAGAATTGCTCTCGGCCATTATCGACGAAATTAGAATCAATCGAGGCGCCCAAATAACCGTTCGTGCTGCCATTTGCGCCACATCCCCAACGGGCAAAGAAGACCGCGCCTTTGTCGCCAAAATCAAGAGCTGGATAATCATTATAGCTATTGATGAGCAAGCCGTTATCGACGGAAATCGCTGCGTCCGAACTGTCGGCAACCAGGTCTCGTGTGAAGTCAACGCTTGCGAAAAAGTTACTGTCATTATATTGCCCAAAACTTGTCACGCCTAATAGAAGCGCAGAACCACTGCTTTCTACGGGGCTCAAATCTTGCGGCATGCTACTCGCCGTGTTGCGACCGATATATTGATAGCCATCCACATTGTTGTGATAAATCGGCATGGCAGAATTAATCGTTCCCATATCGGGCTCTTGTCGGCCAATCGACAGTATTTTTTTGCCATCACTATGAATGAAATTTCGATAGGCGGCTACTTCCGCTGGCGTGAAATTATGGTCGTTATCATTGCTGCCAAGCCTTACTAAAATCGCGTCATAGCTGCTCAGGTCAATGTCAGATGATTGGCGGCTGGTATGATTGACAAACCCATTGTCATTAAAGCTATCGGGAAATTTCTCGCGTAACAGGGCATGCGTCACATTATATTGTGACGGCGCGTCTTCCTGAAAATAACTGGAGGAGCGAACCAATAGATTGGCATTTGAACTGAAGAACGGGTTTGTTGTCAGCGTGCTGGTGGTTGCAAAATGAAGCGAGATATTTTCATTTTCGGCTTGTACCTGCTGATCGTCTTCCGCCAGCCCCTCAATTAGCGAGCCAACGATCGTATCAGCAACGGCAATTTCAACCCCCTTCTCCCCATCCGCGGCGCCAGCAACAGATAGCGAGGCGGAGGGGTCAGCTGCACCCTCAGCGCTTTGCGCCGTCAAATCCCCAAGGCCGGAAAGGGTCGGGGCACTCTCGTCATCGGAAGAACCAACCGATGCGGTTAACGCGGCATCAAAGGAGCTCTCTTCTTCGTTTTTAGCTTCGCCCCCGGTTGGCGCTGTTTCGTCCGCTGCTGTGTCTTGATCTTGTGTGTCATTTTCACCGCCCTCGTCTTCCTCAGAAGGGGCGTCCCCCTCGCCCTCTTCGGAGGTTTCACTGCCAGCAGACGTATCCTCTTGCTTTTCTGGTGGCGGCGCAAGGATGGCATTAATTTCAGCCAACGGTATTTGGCGTACCGCGCCCAAAAGACCATCGCTGGTAATGTCAATACCAAAGCCTGGGCGATTGATAATCTGATTGCCCGTTTGCGTTGCGATTTCCATTTCACCAGAGAGCAAAACAAAAGTTGTCCCCTGTGTGCCATGCTTGGCCAGAATTTCGGTGCCCCGAATGCCAACGGTCGCCTCGCCCGCTGTAATTTGGATATTTTGAGGTTGGCGCTTTGACAATTGTCCAGAAACAAAACGCAAGCCACCTTGCATCAATTTGGCTTGAAGGCGACCCTCGCCAACTATCGGGTCATAAACGAATTCATCAAAGACAATCTTGGAAGCTGGCGCCAAAGAAAATACGCTTTCATCGCGCAGCAAGACTTGTGCCCGGGTTTTCGCGCCGGTTTCCACCTCATCATTCATAAAGACTTCGTCACCGGCGACCAAATCGCGACCAATAGCCAAATTGCGCCCAGTGGATGAGGTGTAGGCTTGCATGGGGCCAGTGGAAACGGCCACCACGCCGGACACAGATTTACTGGCATGGGCGCTGCCGCTCCAAGCCAGTAACATAACGAGGGCAATGATGGGACGCATCTGTCTCTCCTAAAAGTTCCGACGCAAACTAAGCTTCAGTTCGCTCAGCGTTCGGGTTGAGTTGGGAATATTCGAGCGTGTGTCCGCCGTAAATCCGCTTAGGGCCAAATCGATCGCGCCAAGATGCGGCGGCAATTTATATCCAAGACTAGCGGTCAGGCGCGTGCGTTCGTCTTGCCGAATTTGAGTGCTGATCAGCGTATTGGCCCCCTCATATTCTGTGACCAAAAAGTCTAAGGATAGCGAAACATTTACCCTAGCCAAACGAGTGCGCAGACCTAGTACGGCCGATACGGATTGCGCCGAAAAATGTTTAATCTCTGCCGAGCTTTTGTCGCCCAGCAAGCTGGTCGAGACCAAGAGAGGAATCGACAGGCCAGCAATCGGGCGAAGATAAGTTGCCGACACGCCCAGCGTTTCATTGTCGCGCTGCTTGCCCGCACTGCTGCCCAAATACTTGAAATGGCGGGTTTCACCAACCCGCAAGCTGGTCTGCAAATTAGCATTTTTTGGCAGATCCACACTCAATCCAAAAACGCCCTGCTGCCCTGCATTATAGGGATGGCCGCTGACATCAGTAGCATAGGCGCTATAGTTAAATTTAAATGGTAGCTTGCGCTTCTCGCTGTATCCGAAGCTGACGAAGCCCGTTAAGGAGTCCGCTGTATTTTGATCTAAATAGTCTCGCCCAGCCGCGCCAAAGGCGGTCGTCAGGGCGCGTTCGCGATAGGTCGGCAATTTGTAAGACAGCGACACCATGCCATCGTAATCAATAAAGGCTTCCGTCACCTCCTTCGACGTATTGGCAATCGGCTGATTGTTAAACAGCATAATCGGCCCTTTTGGCGCCGCCAAAGCGTTGTCGGCCGAGCCGCCGGCAAGCCCTGCCGAACCCGAAATGGACAATCGTCGCTCCGAGCGTTCCAAAGCTTCTTTCAGCTCCAAAGCTTTGTTGCGCATGGCCGCAGAAAGCGACTTGTCGGCCAATAATTGTTGCAAAATAAGTCGAGCATCGGCGCGGTTGCCGAGCTTCAATTGCACTTCCGCATAGAGCACTTTGGCCAGCTTGCTGCTTGGGTCGAGCAATAAAATGCGTTGCAAGGTGGCTGCCGCCCCTTTGAAATTGCCGCCGCCCAATTGCTGCTGCAAGTAAGTCAAATTAATCTCAATATTGGTAGGGTCCGCAAACAACTTATCTCTTATCGTTTGAGCCTGCGCGGCGAATGGCGACGCTAACATCGCAACCAGCAGGCCCGGCGCCATGGCGCTGCGGAAAAAGCAATGGAGGTTATGGACAAACACTGCCTGCATCCAATGGCTTAGGACATGACCACTCTGGCAAATGAGCGCCCACGAGAATATTGCCGTTTTCATCCCAACGTTTACTGGCCTCTACCTCGCTCTCATAATTTGCTGTATCGACAGACCCATCGCCTTGCTGAAAGCTATGGGTGACACAGCCGTTGGGGCTAAGGCACGAACACCGGTGAATATAAAATTGGGAAGTTTCCGAAATCGGGGAGCAGGCATTGGCGCATTGCAAGCCCAATTGCCCCTGCTTCAGCTTGGCCACATTCAGCGGAAGGGCGCGGGCTTCTCCATTGGTTCCTGTTGGCGAAGAACTATTAGCCCATTGTGCCTCCAAGTGGAGGCTGACAGCATAGGGAATCTTGTTGTCAAAGGCGTTTTTATGGGTCGAACTTAACGAGCCGACCGCTGCGGCGACATAGGAAATGCAATCATCCTCGCGCGTGATGATGTTGTTTCTGTCCGTCGCCAAAGCGGTTCGGCCATCGGTCATTTTATTATCAATCACCATAACGTCGCGGGAAAAAGCGCGGTCAATGGTTATCGCATTGCCCAGCGTCACCTCCTTTTTGCTTCCGTCGATATAGCCCTGATACCCAACGACGCCTACGGCAGCGATGATGCCTAAAATGGCAACCACAACAAGCAACTCAATCAATGAAAACCCACGCATAACAACTCTTTGATACATAATCCTGTGACTTAAAATTGGCACAGATTTCATTTTCGTGAAAGTAATTCTTGTTATTGCGCAGCCTCATCAGAGCAAAGGCGTGTTGTGATTTCATCGCCATCTATCAATGTCACATAAATGTTACCGTCAGGCATTCTTTCGGTAAGGTCATATTCATCTGACCCTGCACCAGCGTCTACAGTGATTGGCGTTAAACTAGATGTGTCGTCGTAAGTGCTGCCCACTTGTATAACTCCGGTTTCTTCGTTCTCCACGTTATAGGAGTATGAAAACTCCGACAAAGAGCAATTTGTTATTTCCACACTCCCAGCATTTGCTGAGTTTATGACAAAAAACGCACCAACTACCAACATTCCATATTTGATTTTCATCTGTTTTACTCCTTAGATTTCTTAAAACTTAATTAAGAGGCTTTGTTTTTCCAGACATCGCCCGAGTGGCGAAGGCTTTGATGTCATCATCATTATAATTTTCACAATTTGAACTCCACCCGTGCCATTTTTTCAGCGCAGAAAGGTACGTGCCTGCGTAACTGTCCCCCTGATGCCACGCTCTTACGGGGTTCGCGTAAGCCGGTTGACCGGGTCGGCAGACATTGTCCCCGCCGACTTGGGGAACGGGTATGATGATACCGGTCATTCTTTTTCGGTATATTTTGTGATAAACCTCTGTTTCGAAGGTTAAACCTCCAGAATATAGATGCATGTCACCGTCAAGACGATGGGTACCATTGCCTGCCGTTGGTCCGACATAATCGCTTTTGCCATTTTTCGGATTGGCGCCATTTGCCAAATTGGCCAATGTCAGGGTACCTTCCCAGCGATCAATAACAAAGCTTCTTGGATCTGGGTTGCATCTCCAGCCACACGTCCAGTCTTTATTTGCTTCGAGAACGGCTTCGCCAGCTGGAGTGCCTAGGCAAGTGTAACGTGCATATGTATTATTCCAACGCTCCCCCCCCATATTGCCGCAGTGAATTTCGGACTTAGACTGCCCCAAGAGACCGGGCTTCCAGCTATAGCGAGGCTTGCCGACAGAGGTGCTAGCGTAATCCGCCACATCTCGATTGTTATTATAAATCGCAGACGCGACACTGGACTTATCACCCTGCCAGATAGACACTTCGTGAATAAATGACGAGCCCCTCAACGGCAAGTGACGCCTTTGTATTGAGCCCCAATGCGCGACGGGCCTAACCGTGCCTGCGATCCCAATTGCAGCAACTGGCAAATTGTTAGCCTCTAGTGCTGCATTGCCGGTCTGAGAGTTGACTGTCTTTGTCCAATATCCTTCAGGAGTGCCAATCGGTTTATATCCTTTGTTCTTAGTTTCAAATGAAAATTCGTTTAAGCCCACGCGTCGACCATTCAAATACATTTTTACAGGCCAATTGTGTTTTTTTGTTTTGCGACGCTGGTCAGCATCAACCGCAAACATAACCGTGTGCCAGCGATTTCTCTGAATGGGTGCTCTTGTCTCGAGGTAACTACCATCCGATCCCAATTGCAGGCGGATAGTGTCCCCAACTACATGCAAGCTGAGGCCGCTTAGAAATTTGAGATGCCCACGATTGCCGCCCCAGAAGAAAATGGTCTCTTTAGGCGATTGGTTTATCCACTTATACTTTTTATAATCAAAATACGGTTTGCTATAACCAGTGGAGCCATGAAAGAAGCGCGCCATAATGGTGTAATCTTGGTTAAAAATATTTTGCACATCCTCGGAAACAAATTGGAAGTTGCCATTGGTGCCAACATTGGAGGCCATGCTGGTTTCTTCCTGTTTTTCTTCAATCGGAATGTTGAGGGCAAGCGTGTCGGACAAGCGACCATCGGTCACTCTCACTGTCACGTTAGCATTGCTTGGCAGTGATGACGCATCGCCATAGGCTTGTGACAAGCTGATTTTACCGTCGAACGATCCAATGCTGAATAAATTAGCATCGGCGCCATCAAGGCTCCATTTCAAAATATCACCGTCCGGATCGGTCGCCCCTAAAGTGCTGACAACCAAATCGCCTGCGCCATTGGCGTTGGAGACCGTGGACGGCGTCCAGTCAGTCGGCGTAAAGACCTGTGGGGCGCGGTTCGGGTCGGCAAAGGCGAGCGTTAACGTCTCTTCAGCCGTCGCCTGCCCGTCCGACAATTGAACGGTAACCGTTGCCGAGCAAGTATCGGGTCCGTCCGAGAGATCGCTTCCCCCGCTGGTGCTGGTGCTGGTATTGGAAGCCGTCGTCAATACGCGCATAAAGTCACCAACATTTGAGGTTTTAGAGCGGAAACGCAGAACGCGGCTGTCAATCGGATCAACCCATGCAATATCGCGGCCATCTTCTAGCGCCAGTTTGTTCACTTTTCGCTTGCGGCTGTAAAGCGCGCCCGGCTTGCCGAGCGCGTCGATGGTGCTGTCAAAACCGTTGTCCGTGAAATACACGCCGACGATTGGATTGGCGAAAGTAATAACCGCTTCCTTATTCGAGAAATCAACCTTCGCGTTATTTTGATAAACCAGATAACTGTTTATCGGCGTTATGCTTGAATTAACCTTTGCCGATCGCAATGCCGGGATGTAGACACTGGAACCATTGGTCACATCATAGTATTCCGCGCTACGCGCCTCAGTTGTGAAGGATCCGCCACGATGGCCCGAGCGCTCGAGGAAGACGTGGTATTTTCCAGTTGTGGTGTGTTTCCCGCCCGTCTTCTTGCTTCTAAAGTCATTCGACGAGTGGTCTTCGATAACATTGGCATTTGTGGAAACAATACCGGAGGAAGCCCGGCCTTTCACTTGGGCAGACGCCGAGGCTTGCGCCGCTGATTGACACGACAATGTATCGCTTTCGTCCAAACCGTTATGGCTGAGGTCGCCTGTCTGCGCATTAATTGTGAAGATGGCAGGGCTTGCAGCGATAAGAGACCAAGTCAAAGTGTCCTCATCTGGGTCGCGCCCTTCCAGCATGCCAACCGCGACATTATTGCTATGAGGGTTGAGGTCGCTTGCAGCAAATCCGGCAGGAACAATAATTTCTGGCGGGGTATTCACTTTCTCAGCTTCCAATGGAATGGATAAAGCTTGCTCATCGCTCAGGTGCCCGTCGCTGACTTGCACCATTACCCGAATACTTTCAGGTCGTTGCTCCAGCCCTGCCAAACCGTTTTCTCGCGCCAGTGTCAAAACACCACTTTGTGGGTTAATGGCTAAAATATCTAGGTCACTGGCGCTGATCGACCAAGTCAGAACATCGCCATCAGGGTCAGTCGCCGCCAATTGATTGACAAGATTTGTGCCCTGCTGGGTGTCATGTGGAATAATGGAGGGGGTCCAATCGGCTGGTAAAATAATTTGCGGCGGTCGGTTTAGATCTTGCAAGGCGATCTGCAACGTCAAATTATCGCTCAGCGCGCCATCGCTTACCTGCACCGTCAAAGAGACGCTCTCAGGCTGCTCTGAAGGGGCCTCGCTGGCTTCGGCAAGCGTCACAACGCCCGTCGTCGCATTTATGGAAAACACGTCGAGATCCATTGCCGTAATCGACCAGGTCAGTTCATCGCCCTCGGGATCTGTAGCGCGTAAAACGGAGATAACCGTATCGCCCGGTGAAGCGGTCCCAGGAATTGCGGTCGGTGACCAATCGGCTGGAACGATAATTTCTGGCGCCATATTATAGGCAATCGCCTCGTAATCATCGCGGTCGAGGTCAGAGCAATCTTGTGGAGACGATATCGGCACGCCCAAAGAGGCACGACAAGCCGGCGCATTATCATTGTCATTTGTCGCCATCATGCAAAGCTGGCCGTCCATTTCACTGGCAGCATATTGATGAGCTTTGCAATTTGCAGCGTCCGTCTCATCCCCGCCATACGCATCTACGGTATCGACGTAAGTCTCCATTTCGGTCAGATTTTCAAAGCCCAAACCGAGAAGGGTCAGTATTTGGGGAACAACCGGACGAAACTCCGAGGCATCTACTTCCTCACAATTGCTTCCAAAGAGGCGCTGGCAATCTTCATCGAAACTATCATTATTGGCGAGCACCCAGACGCTGGCATCGGCTGCACTGGCTTCATACCCCAATGCGGCAGCCGCCTCCATATCCTCTACCGAGCTGAAGCCGATAGATTGCGCCTGAACATCCGGACTGGTTAGGCCTTGGTCACCCGAGCGCTCACCGATACCGGAGCCACTGGAGACCCATTGTGCGGATGCCATACCAGCAAGAAACTGCATACAAAAAACAAGAACAACAAAACGGAACATGGAAACCTCACACACTACCCTACGCAAAGTGAAACCTTATCAATAAAGGCAACGCTCTGTCATTAAAAAGTGAAGATCCATCATTGTCAAGAACTTGCCATAAAATAGCAAGTAATACGCAAGCCAAAGGGCGCATTTCGAAGCACCTTTCAGGCCCGACGGAAGGCGCCAGCAAGACCGGATACGAATGCAGATTTCACAGATGCTTGAGGGGCGCCGGCTTCGCAGGACACAAAAGGGATAAAGTATAAATCGAACCATTATGGGAGGGGACAATCCATAAGTGACGGTTTTGACGACAGTCCAAGCTCGTACCAAAGCGCGTTTGATCAGGGCAAACGCAACCTTCGTTAAAAGCCGCAAAAAATTGACGCGTCATCTAAACATTGTGACGTGGCTTCAGCGGCCTGCGGATGGGAGGCGCTTAAAGCCTCTCCGGCGACACAGCGGCGCCATCTAGGCGAAATTCAAAGACCCCATCATCGCCACAATTATCGAGTTTGCGCTCTAGCAAAATTTGACTTTGAGACGATAAGAGCCGGCTAGCCAGATCGCTACCATCTTCGGCAGTAAAGCTTTCCACCGTCAGCACCTCGCCATAATGGGTGGTCAAAAAACCCTTGTTGAAAATATACCAATCATAGATTTGCCCATCGGTCGGCTCGGTTTCGCGCAGTAATTCGCCATCCACGGTTACTTTTACCTCGCGTTGCCACCCGCAAATATAGCTGTCGCCGTAATTAAAAATCACATTGCGAAAAGCGATTTCCGGCCCATCGCCCAATTTAGGCAATGTCACTTGAGGTTCAATCAAAAGGTAAACCTGAGCGCCCGTCTCCGCCGCGCCTGAAATTTTGCGACCTTCTATGCGATAGGCGGTGCCCGCCTCATGCGGCAAGGGCTGCCAAGAAAAGGCGTGGCTAGGAAACAGAAGAAGCAGGCAGGCAACCCAGCCGATTTTCGAGATCCGAATAAAATCCGGATCGCTGCTCATATTTTCTCTACTCGATCGTGGCGGAAATTATCGGAATAAGATTTAGCTCTGCGTTGGCGCGGATGCGGTTGATCGACTCGCGCCGCAATTTCTTTGGCGGCTGCATAATTTTGTGCCTCTTCCAACGAAGCAAATTTTAACTTTACCTGATTGGCCGTGCCGTCAATCGAGTTCCATCCGGTAAACGCATCTTTGCTGCGCGCCCCCTCTGGTGCAAATTCCAATACCCATTCTTTGGTATTGGCCATGCCCGACGACATAGCCGATTTCGCAGGTTGATAAATTCGCGCACTCATAGATGTCTCCTTGGCACGAGGCATTTGCCTCGTCAAAAATCAGGCTCTGGGTTTGGCTAAGTGTATCGCTAAATTTGCCGCGCTTTTCAAGCAAGCATTATCGAATAGCCAGCGGGTTGATAATCGCCTGCACCGCGCCTTTCAGCTTCGGCACGCCCAGCGAGAACATGAACTCGGTTGCGCCATCCGCCACCAAATCATGCGTCACCATATTCTCCAGAATATAAATGCCATATTTACTCAGCAGCAAACCATGCACGGGGAAAATCCGTTTAGGGTTTTCGCTCGGCAAAACCTCCAACGCCCAGGTGTCGGCGCCAATGGCCACCACGCCCAATTTGGCTAAATAATGCGCCCCGCTAATGCCCAAGCCTGGCTCGCCCGGCACGAGGTTTTTATT
>Ga0208438_1000382_pt1 | contig 10970 bp, 8 predicted proteins | sample ColrivemetaGS545_FD_187607 | JGI IMG/M metagenome (GOLD analysis project Ga0208438, IMG submission 187607) | Estuarine microbial communities from the Columbia River estuary - Flood tide non-ETM metaG S.545 (SPAdes) (version 2) | ecosystem: Environmental > Aquatic > Marine > Intertidal zone >...
CACGGACAATGCAGACAAAAAATTCACTTCATTAGCTCGACAAACACACAAAAGAAATCCAGAGGCATTTCTTATTGCGGTTGGGTGTTATGCCCAATTGCAGCCACATGAGCTCGCTAAAGTTGATGGTGTTGACCTTGTGTTGGGTGCTAAGGAAAAGTTTGACGTTGTTTCTTATCTCCACGACATTTCTAATAAAGAAAAAACACAGGTTCATGCTTGTGCTATTGAAGAAACGGACACCTATATAAGCAGCTATGCAATAGGGGAGCGAACACGTGCTTTTCTAAAAGTACAAGATGGTTGTGATTATAAATGTACATATTGCACCATTCCACAGGCGCGCGGACTGTCTCGAAGCGATAGCTTAGACAACATCATCAGGCAAGCGAAGGAAATTGTTGATCAGGACATCAAAGAGATTGTTCTTACTGGCGTCAACATTGGAGACTATGGCAAGGGTGAGTTTGGAAACAAAAAGCATGAGCACACTTTTTTAGAGTTGGTTCAGTCCCTTGATCAAGTGGAGGGCATTGATCGTTTTCGCATATCGTCTATAGAACCAAACTTGTTATTGGAGGACCTTATTTGTTTTGTTGCAAGTTCAAAACGCTTTGTCCCCCACTTTCATATTCCTTTACAAAGCGGCAACAACGAAATTTTAGGTCAAATGCGACGACGTTATCAGCGCAAACTTTATGCTGAACGCGTTGCGAAGATTAAAAGCGCAATGCCAGACGCCTGTATTGGCGTGGATGTGATTGTTGGATTCCCTGGAGAAACAGAAGATCACTTTCTTGACACATATCATTTTTTAGTAGATCTCCCTGTGTCCTATTTACATGTGTTTTCGTATTCCGAGCGACCAAACACTCCAGCGGCTGCAATGGGGAATCATGTGCCAAAAAATATTCGAACCAAGCGCAGTAAAATGTTACGAGGTTTGTCGGCAAAAAAGCGCCATGCTTTTTATGAGAGTCAGCTTCATAAAACAAAAACAATTCTTTTTGAATCCGAGAACAAAGAAGGGTATATCCACGGTTTTACAGAAAATTATGTAAAGGTGAGAATGCCTTGGAATCCTGATTTTCAAAATCAGACCTTAGCTGCAAAGCTCACTCACATAGATGCAAGTGGGATGGTTCGATTTGATTTAACAAAGGCACTCGTTTAGATGCGAACGCCGACCGGAAGTAAGCTGCGATATTTTTTGTTTTTACGAATAAAACTTACTATTTCGGGGCTAGTAGGCATCATGCTAACGTTACGATCTTCGATGATAGCGAGGACTTCTTTGATAAAATCATCCTTAAAAGAAGCATCATTTTGATCCTGAGGAACGATGAGTTTTGTTAAAAATATTTTCCTCTCTTGTTCAGCATATTCTATCTTAGCTAGACCTTCAGCAGTTTCAGTTTCGAATTGACGCAGAAATGAATTATCAGTAATTTCCATGTGGGTAATTTTATGCAAATTTAGGGAAAATAAAAAAGACATTAGATTTGTAGTATGCTGAACGAAGATATTCACCTGTATTGCATGCCTGGATTAGCGGCAAATTCTAAGATATTTGAATTCATTCGCTTGCCAAAACCGTTTGTTATCCACAAATTAGAATGGATAGATCCGCTTCCTAATGAATCTATTCAAAGTTTCTCTAAACGGATGTGTGAAAAAATCAAAAAAAAGAATCCTATTTTGTTAGGTGTTTCTTTTGGGGGAATCCTAGTGCAAGAAATGAGCAAAATCATTCCATGCCACAAGGTAATTATTATTTCCAGTGTGAAGTCATATAAAGAATTTCCCATCCACATCATGCTCGGCAGAAAATCCAAAGCTTATAAATACTTCCCAACGCAATGGATTGATAAAACAGAAGATTTTATCGGGTTTGTGTTTGGACCATCGATGCGAAAAAGAATGGGACTTTATAAGCACTACTTGTCGTTTCGAAGTAAAGAATATTTACAATGGGCTCTTCATCATTTTTTCCAATGGGATCAAAAAGAAGCCGACCCAAAGGTTATCCACATTCATGGGACGCATGACGCTCTAATCCCCGTTTTTAATATCAAAAATTACATTGCTGTCAAGGGAGGAACACACGCCATGATTTTGCGTAAAGCACATCTGCTTAATGAAATCCTTCCAGAAATTATTTTAAAAAACACTTCAACCAATTCATTATGAATATGAGTTTAGGTCTACGACTCTTTTTTGCGCTAAGTTTCGGCTTGCTATTCAACTGCTGCACACAATCAAAAGAAGTCACTCCGTCACAACCAAGTGGGTTGTTCCATGCTGAACTTCCGTCTTCTGTAAGTTTTTCTGGTGAAAATGTTCCCTTGCAGATAAACCACATAAAAGAACGATTTGATCGCGAAGTATTGGTCAATACGTTTTGGCACTCCAATAGCATCCTGCTGTTTAAGCGGGCTGAAAAATACTTCCCGATCATTGAACCCATTCTTAGAAAAAATGGCATCCCAGATGACTTTAAATTTCTGGCGGTCATTGAAAGCGGATTAATTAATGTGACCTCGCCGGTTGGCGCAGAAGGGTTTTGGCAGTTTATGGCGCCAACAGCTCGCGAGTATGGTTTAGAAGTAAATGCAAACGTCGATGAGCGTTTACATATCATCAAATCAACACAAAGTGCTTCCGACTACCTGAATGATGCTTATCGGATTTTTGGCAATTGGACACTTGCAGCAGCGGCCTATAATGCAGGCATTCAGCGCATCAAATCGTCCTTAGAAAAGCAAAAGGTGACATCTTACTATGATCTTTTTTTAAACGAGGAAACAAGTCGGTATATATATCGGATTGTTGCTACAAAAACAATTTTTGAGACGCCAAGAAGATATGGGTTCTCGGTAGAGAAAACACAATCTTACAAACAACCTTTAACACGACTTGTACATGTAAACACCCCAATTCTTGATCTGGTCGAATTTGCTAAGGCTCACGCAATGACCTATGGCGACTTACGTGTACTCAACCCTTGGCTCAAAGGATACTCGTTGGCGAACCGCACCCGTAAAGATTATGAGGTTGCGGTGTTTGTGAAGTAGGGCTGTGAGTAGAAAATCTATCAGCATTGTCTGGGCGCCGTGTGCTAAGGAATCGCAAAGCAACTCCACTGCCATGGATACCTATTCTTTTCGTTCAGTCTTGTGTCTGATGGATGTGAAAACAGAGTCAGTTTACGAGCTAGATGCGTTTTAACTGTTGTTGCATAAGCTTAATTTGCTCGCCCATCATGCCTTGCTTGTCCAGCTTTTTGGCTTCTTTAATAAGGGTTGTCGCTTCTCGCTTTCGTCTTTTTTGCATAGCAATTCCCGCTAGGCTGAGTTTTGCCATTGCCATATCGTGTTTCATATTGAGCCCAAGTGCGATGGCTTTTCGAAAATACTTTTCAGCTTGTGTAAGGTTGGATTGCGAGGTAATCACTCCACGAATAAAATGGTAATATCCCACTTGCTTGGTCGTGAGAGCAGCTTCGGGTTTTTTTATTCTATTTAGCCACTTTTCGGTTCCTTTAAAATCCTGCTTTCGCAAGCGTAGAAAAGCCAGCAATAAAATTTCGTTTTTGTAATACAAGAAAACAAAAATACCCGCCAAGAAGATCAGAGCAATCCCATTGCCAATAGATTCTTCGATGAACTGATATACAGCGTATCCTAAAGTTGCTGCTGCTAATACGATTTTGATAAATTTTGGAAACATGAATTTTGATTGTTTGTTCAAAAATAATTAATTCTTATGGAATGCTTCTTGAAATCGTAGGATAATATTGTATATTTGCACCGTTTGATTAGAAGATAGAATTATATATTATGAAAAGAACTTTTCAGCCCTCAAAAAGAAAACGCCGCAATAAACATGGCTTCATGGAAAGAATGTCGTCTGTGAGCGGTCAAAAAGTAATAGCAGCCCGCCGATCGAAAGGTCGTAAGAAACTTTCAGTATCTTCTGAACCAAGACACAAAAAATAAGTGAATAAAGCTTTAATAAAGAAAGGTGTTTCTATTTGTAGTGACACCTTTTTTTTATATATATTTCGTCCTAATATAAATACACCCACTAACTCATGCCAAAGCGTCCTGATTTAGATTCTATTCTCATAATAGGTTCAGGCCCCATCATCATTGGTCAAGCATGTGAATTCGATTATGCAGGTAGTCAAGCGCTCCGTTCGTTACGGGAAGATGGAATTGAAACGATACTGATCAATTCCAATCCAGCGACAATTATGACTGACCCTTCAATGGCGGATCACATCTATCTAAAACCTCTAACCACAACCTCTATTCGTGAGATCCTCAAAAAGCACAAGGTCGATGCCGTTTTGCCCACTATGGGAGGTCAAACGGCGCTCAACCTTTGTATTGAGGCCGATGAAAAAGGAGTTTGGGAAGAGTTTGATGTTGAAATTATTGGAGTCGATATCGATGCCATTAATATCACGGAAGATAGGGATCAGTTTAAAAAACTTTTAAAAAAAATAGACATTCCTGTGGCTCCTGCCAAAACGGCGACTTCGTTTCTGAAAGGAAAAGAAATCGCGCAAGAGTTTGGTTTCCCGCTGGTGATTCGTCCTTCATTTACTCTTGGTGGAACGGGAGCTTCTTTTGTTCATAACGCGGATCAATTCGAATCCCTACTCACCAGGGGACTAGAAGCATCACCTATTCATGAGGTGCTTATCGACAAGGCTCTTCTTGGATGGAAAGAATACGAGTTGGAGTTGTTGCGCGATAATAATGACAATGTTGTTATTATATGTACTATTGAAAACATGGATCCTATGGGGATTCATACTGGTGATTCAATCACAGTAGCGCCAGCAATGACACTATCAGACTCAGCCTTTCAGCGTATGCGTGATATGGCGATCAAGATGATGCGCAGTATTGGAGACTTCGCAGGTGGATGTAACGTCCAATTTGCTGTTAGCCCAGATGAAAAAGAAGACATCATTGCCATCGAAATCAACCCTCGAGTTTCTAGATCATCCGCATTAGCATCGAAAGCCACGGGCTATCCTATTGCAAAAATTGCAGCCAAGCTTGCTATTGGCTATTCACTAGACGAGCTGAGTAACCAAATCACAGGATCAACGTCTGCACTTTTTGAACCAACATTAGATTATGTTATTGTGAAAATTCCACGCTGGAATTTCGATAAATTTGAAGGATCAGAGCGTGAGTTGGGCCTGCAAATGAAATCTGTGGGTGAGGTGATGGGCATTGGAAGATCTTTCCAAGAAGCACTTCATAAGGCCACTCAGTCTCTTGAAATCAAGAGGAACGGACTCGGCGCCGACGGGAAAGGCCTGACCGATTACGAAAAAGTGATTTCAAAACTCACCCATGCATCATGGGACAGAGTTTTTGTTCTTTATGACGCTATACAAATGGGAATCTCATTGGATAGAATCCATGAGATTACTAAAATCGACATGTGGTTCTTACGTCAGTATGAAGAGCTATACAGTTTGGAGATGGAGATTTCTAAACACAACATTTCAGACATTTCGAAACCACTACTTTTAGAGGCCAAACAAAAAGGATTTGCAGACAGACAAATCGCTCATATGCTTGGATGCTTAGAAAGTGAAGTGTATAAATTGAGAAATAATCTAGGCGTTAAACGAGTGTATAAACTTGTAGATACCTGTGCTGCAGAATTTCAAGCCCAAACACCTTATTATTATTCAACTTTTGAGGACGAAGTGCAAGGGAAAGATGGCGAAAAATTTGTTGATAATGAAAGTGTTGACTCTGGTCGGGAGAAAATAATTGTTTTGGGATCAGGTCCCAACCGCATTGGCCAAGGTATCGAGTTCGATTATTGCTGTGTGCACGGCGTGATGGCTGCCGCAGAATGTGGCTATGAGACCATCATGATCAACTGCAACCCGGAAACGGTTTCTACCGATTTTGATACGGCCGACAAACTGTATTTCGAACCCGTTTTTTGGGAACACATTATTGATGTCATTCAACACGAAAAACCAGTCGGAGTTATTGTGCAGTTGGGAGGTCAAACGGCACTTAAACTCGCTGAAAAACTGAGCCGATATGGCATTAGAATTATGGGAACTTCCTATGAGTCCCTTGACTTGGCCGAAGATAGAGGTAGTTTCTCGACGCTTCTTAAAGAAAATAATATTCCATACCCTGAGTTTGGCGTTGCCGAATCACCAGAGCAGGCGTTGCAGTTGGCTGAAGAGTTAGATTTCCCTATTCTTGTTCGTCCCTCGTATGTGTTAGGAGGTCAAGGAATGAAGATTGTGATCAACAAGGAAGAACTAGAAGCTCACGTTGTGGATCTTCTTCAAAAAATCCCCAACAACAAGCTGTTGTTAGACCATTACTTGGATGGCGCAATAGAAGCAGAGGCTGACGCCATATGTGATGGTGAAAACGTTGAGATTATTGGGATCATGGAGCATATCGAACCTTGTGGAATTCACTCCGGAGATTCCAATGCAACACTACCTCCTTTCAATCTTGGCAACTTTGTGATGCAGCAAATCAAGGATCACACAGAAAAAATTGCACTCGAGCTAAATACGGTTGGTCTGATCAATGTCCAATTTGCTATCAAAAATGATATTGTTTATATTATCGAGGCAAATCCTAGGGCTTCCAGAACGGTTCCTTTTATCGCTAAAGCAAAACAGCAACCATTTGTCAATTACGCAACAAAAGTCATGCTCGGCAAACACAAAGTAGGGGATTTTGATTACACCTCTCATCTTGAGGGATTTGCGATCAAACAACCCGTGTTTTCGTTTAATAAATTCCCAAATGTCAACAAAGCACTTGGCCCTGAAATGAAAAGTACAGGGGAAAGTATTTTGTTTATTGATGATTTAAAAAATGACGAGTTTTATGATCTTTACTCCCGTAGAAAAATGTACCTAACCAAATAGGTTTTATTTGTACATTAGCTGTTATGTCATTTGAGATCTTACTTTTAGTCGGAATACTTGTTGTTGTTTTGTTGATCTTTTTTCTTCACAATAGAAATTCGTCAGGATCAAATGCACTTTTGGTTCAGCTCAATGAGGCACTCCGAAATGAAATTCAAGAAATACGAAAGGATGTTGAGCAAAACGCACAAGTTTCACGAGTTGAGATAGAAGGTAAGCTGACAACAATTAATCAAGAGATTAATGAGTTTCAGAAGAGCACAAAGCAAAATATGCAAACCCAATTTTCACAGTCTAATAAGATTGTAAAAGAAGTGACTGCTGAACTCGAGAAGATCAAAGGAACAAACGAACAAGTGCTGAATTTTGCAACGCAGATGAAGTCCTTAGAGAAAATCCTTGGAAACTCGAAGCAACGAGGGATATTGGGTGAAATTCAACTGGAGAATTTATTGGCAAATGTATTGCCACCTGACTTATTCACCATGCAACATCGATTTAGCAACGGCGAAATGGTTGACGCAATCGTTAAGGTGGGGCAGTTTATTATTCCAATTGATGCCAAGTTCTCGTTGGACAACTACAACAAAATGATTGAAAGTAGTGACCCTAGTGAAATCAAAAAATTGGAAACTCAATTCAGAAACGATATCCGATTAAGAATTGATGAAACATCAAAATATATCCGACCAACTGAAAAAACTACCGATTACGCTTATATGTTTATTCCTGCTGATGGCCTTTATCAAGACCTATTAAATAGTCGTGTAGGTAGCTTACAAATCAACTCCCGCGATTTGGTGCATTATGCTTACGGAAAAAAAGTAATGATAGTTTCTCCGATGAGCCTTTTTCCAATGTTGCAGATTACCGTTAAGGCACTACACAATTTGAAAATTGAAAAGTCTGTGCAAGAAATACTCACCAATGTTGATAAGCTGACCAACCATTTAAATGCTTATCAAACCTATCATTCCAAATTGGGTAAAACTTTAGGAACTGCAGTCAATCATTACAATGATTTGACAGGAGAGTTTAAGAAAATTGACAAAGACATTGTTAAACTTTCACCTGCCAACAAACGAATTACGTTTGACCCTGAAAATCTCAACAGACCACAGCTCCCACAAGACGATAACTAGCTGATTTGAAGTTGTTTTTTAGCTACTGAAAACCCAAAAGAAAGAACGACACTATACACAGCGTCTCCAAGCAATGAGGTGGCGAAGAATGGGACTGCCAGTGTGAAACATGTAATGAGCCCTTCCATTGTCAGAGGATAATACAACAGCCATACCCCCATATTACTTATAATAAAAAACGATATACTTCCTAGTAACACTAATTTCGGACTGACCTTACCACTTCTTTGTCCAAGCAGTGTGATGAATGCAAAAGCCATATAAACAAAAATAGAAATGACATGAAATCCGAGAAAAAAATCGGATAAAATCATCGCCAATAACGGCACTAAAAAGGCGAGTTGCTTCCTTGTAAAATAAGCGCCCGCAAAGAGAGACATCGCTGTGATGGGTGCAAAGTTTGGAGGGTGGGGTAGTAATCTACTCAACGCAGCAATCAGCACAAAACTGATGAGAACTTTTTCTTTTTTTGAAAGTGATAGCATAATTTTAGATAGCAGTTCGAATCCAAAAATAGGTTTTTTTTATATACCATAAAATACTAGAATAGATTCTATATCTTTGTATTGAGTATATAGGTTTTACGAGTTACATTCTGTAATTGTAAATGAAAAGGGAATGAAGTGTGATGCTTCAGCTGTTCCCGCAACTGTAAACGTGTAATGTCATTTCTTTAGACCACTGACGAAAGTTGGGAAGGTTATATTACGTGAGCCAGGAGACCTGCCTGTATTATTTAGTGTGTGTTTCTCGGGATAAGGGGCAGACGTTTATTTATTTAACAAATCATATGAGACTTATTGTTTTATACAGCACATTTTTTGTGTTCAGCTTTCTCCTTGTCCATGGGCAAAACCAATCTGTTGATCTTGAAGAGGTGACTGTCACCGATTCCAGATTTGAACGATCCCAATCAAAAACAGGTCGTTCTGTAACCTTTATCAGTAAGCAAGACATCAAGCCGTATCTTGGCGGGTCGATGGCTTCATTATTGTCAAGTCAAGCAGGCATTCATGTTAATGGTTATCAAAGTCACCCAGGCACTAATTTGAGTTACTTTATTCGTGGTGGAAACAATCGTCAGGTTTTGGTTTTGATCGACGGCGTGCCAGTTAGCGACCCCACACAAATTGAAAATGATTTTGATTTGCGTCAAGTTGATTTATCATCCGTAGAATCCATCGAGATTATTCGAGGAGCTGCCAGTAGCTTATATGGCAGCGCAGCAGCTACTGCTGTTATAAAAATTATAACCAATCAACCAAAAAGTCAAAGCATAGCGGTACACACCTTTTTTGGAACCAATAACTCTCAACTTGATTCCGAATTTGCCGTTGATAATAAAACCTATCAACTCAATGTAGGACTTGGTGGCGCAGTTCACTCAGGTAGAGTGTCATTAGCTGAACATCGAACGTCTGGCATGTCAGCTGTTGTCGGTGAGGAAGAGGATCCCACAAAAAAACAAAATGTCAATGCGCAATATGAAGTTCGTTTATTGCCAAGTCTGCGCATCAACACCTTTTTCAGTAAAGACTATTTCATGACGGGTTATGACGATTCATTTCCGTTAATGGATGCAGATAATCAGTTCACCAATAAAAGTCAGCGGACTTCCATTCAGCCCAAATGGCAAAATGAAAACAGCTCATTTGTGGGTCGTGTTTCATGGGCAAATGTTGAACGCGACTTTGACGAGTCCGCATTCCCAATTTCTTATGAGGGAAAGTCAATGGACGTTGAGGGTGTATTCTCCTCTCAGTTACAGACAAACGTCAAAGGGTTGGTTGGTGTAAATCATAAGAGGCAAGAAGCACAATTTGGATCCGAGGTAGTAGACATGAATTTAGCAGACTATTTTGTTAATTTTCTGTACGAGAATGCGGGTCCTTTTGAGGTGCAAATAGGAGCTCGGCTGAGCGATCACAGCGCCTTTGGTTCACATTGGACATATCACGTTAACCCATCCTTATATTTTGATTTTCCAAAAATGGATATTCGTTTTAATACGAGTCTAAGTACTGCCTTTATTGCACCTTCACTCTACAAACTTTTTGACGCCTATTCTGGAAATAAAGAATTAAAACCTGAAACCAACCAAGGGATCGAAGTAGGAGCTTCTTTGATTTCCCAAAATGGAAGCACTCTCCAGTTGGTGTACTTTGATCGTGAAGAGAAAAATTTCGTGAATTATGACATGATCACCAGAAGATATGCAAACTCCCCTAGAGATTTCCGTATTTATGGCACAGAGTTTTTGTTGGAAATGCCGTTGAGTTCAAACATTGATTTCAGTACAAATTACACCTATACCCAACACGAAGATGGTCAAGGCTTGCGAATACCAAAACACAAAGTCAATGGAAACTTTCAGTATGATGTCAATGAGAATACACAAGTTTTGACATCGATTCAATATGTTGGAGAACGAGATGATTTGTTTGAGAGCAAACAGGTGATATTATCTCCCTATTGGTTAATGAACCTGCATGTGGCTCACAAAATGAGCATTCAAGGAATGTCGTTTTATGGTAATGTGCAAAATCTCTTGAACGCAGATTATGTAGAGACTCAAGGATACACTACTCGAGGTCGGAATTTTTCTCTTGGTGTTTCCTATACGTTTTAAATCTTAGTTGCTTTGGTAAATCCACATGCATGAAGTTTTTTTCAAGTGGTTTAAGCACCTTAAATGGGATTTTTTGTCGATTGAGTTGATCGTTTCTTAGGGGTTGAGGTGTTAGCACTCCCATGACTTTAAGCGTTTTTTCAAACAAGGGTTCGTCGATGGCACCTATTGTCCCCAAATTACTGATTGATTCTAGTAAAATGTGATCTGCAGCCAGTCCCTTTTCAAATTCTGCAAACCCTTGGCTGTTGGCAAT
>Ga0208438_1000405_pt1 | contig 10539 bp, 15 predicted proteins | sample ColrivemetaGS545_FD_187607 | JGI IMG/M metagenome (GOLD analysis project Ga0208438, IMG submission 187607) | Estuarine microbial communities from the Columbia River estuary - Flood tide non-ETM metaG S.545 (SPAdes) (version 2) | ecosystem: Environmental > Aquatic > Marine > Intertidal zone >...
ATTTCTCATGTGAGTGCTTGAGTCTATGCCCTCTCGCACGATTTCTTCTCGCGTCTATCATAGCTTGACACGCTTCCTTCATGTTTTTAGGACTAGACATAAGACCAGATTGAAGGGTTGTACTCTACATAAGTTAAACCTTTGAAGTTGAACCACTCAGTGATACCTTCTTGATCTTTGTCTTCGTTGTAGATAAATGCGAAGCGTTTTGGTAACTCGCCGACAGGATAACCTTTGTAATCTATTGCGCCAATCCTGATGGTTGTTGAGTTGATAAATTTAATTTTTTTCATAGTATATTATTTAGTTGTTACAGTATTATTATCCAAAGATAATCGTATTTTGTTTGTATTAAGTGTACATTTCTTGTTGCCACTTTGGTATTTCAGAGTTATATCTACTCGCCCATTCACGCTCGATCGCTTCGATCTCTGTTAATTTAATCTTATGGTGACTAAATTTACGCTTAGTTTTCTTAGTCTTCATAAGTGAAAAGTCTTTCGTCGTCAAGAATATTGATATTATATCCGAGCATTGTACCATTATCTGTTCGTAGAATATAAGATTCTACTATAGACTCTCGCCACTCATTTACTTGGTTTACTTGATTTTGTTTAAAGATCACACCTATTTGAAAAGTGCACATTCCTATCATTGTAGTAAATACTACGTTTCTTAAATTTTTATTCATATTAATCGCTTTTATAGTTTAATGTTTTATAGAATTCACCTGCCGCTTTAGTATTTGATTCTTCAAGCGACTTGTAATAGTCTTCGTTTTTTAGTTGATCATCTCGCCACTGATTTACTTCGTCGAGCGTACCGAACTTAGTAGTGTATCGTATAGTACATTTGTAAGTTTCACGCTCTGGAAAGTGTGGGTTAAAGTGTTTAATTATTCGCATAGTTATTTAGTTTAGTAGAAATCGTAGTAGATATCGATTACTTTAGATTTTTGTTCGTCATTTAATTTATCAAAGTCAGTATCGAAAAGATTCCACGAGATTTTTAGTAGAGTATAAGATTTAGTACACATAGTTATTTATTTTTATTAGTTATTAATTACATTTATATTATCCAAAGATAATCGTATTTTGTTTGTAGTTGAAGTAGTGAGAATCGAACTCACATTAACCATTACTTCAGATTTCCTATCCAGTTTGATGTCCCACTTCATGGTTCGGATAGTCACCATTTTGATTTACCACTTAGTTTCATTCGGAGCGAAACCAATTTCTACATAGTCAGATACTTTAAAGTTACTGATTTTGAATACAATAGTGTGCATGAATTTTCTCATATAAGTTATTTTTATAGGTGTATAATTATTTATTTGTTTTATTTATAGTTAGAGTATGACACTCGAAGTGACAGTTTGTCATGACAAGTAGTATTATATTACTACTTTGTCACGAAGTACAACTGGAACTGAAGTTGAAGAAGTATATGATTTATACTTTTCGAAGCAATTCATTGTTGAAAGTTTATCTTTCATTAGTTCATATACAATATCATGATTGTAAGTGAATGTTTTGCCACTTTTGAAAGTGACTTCAATGATTTGATTTTTTCCGATTAAAGATTTTCTGACGACGAAGCGTTTTGATTGTAAATTTTGCATAGTTATTATATTTAAGTTATTATTATTATTTATTAGTTACATTATTATTATCCAATACATATCGTATTTAGTTTGTAAAAGTTTGTTATTAAAAACTGTGACATTAGGGTATTAAGCTAAGTATAGTAAGGGGCTATTGTCACACTTTTACAAGAGTTTGTATTGACATCTTTGAAAGTAATACAGTTCAGTATCAAGACACTTTGGTAGTAGATCTTGTATGATTATTTCTGGATTTTGTATTAGAAATATATCGAGTGTTTGTATGTATTTAATTCGTTTCATAGTTATTATTATTTGTTACTTACATTATTATTATCCAATGTGTATCGTATTCTATTTGTAAGAAAAAGCATAAATGTTTAGAGAATATCATTGAAATTTTCCCGATATATACGAAAAAAGGTTGTAAAAAGTCGCCGGGGATGGTCTAGAGATTGCGTTTTTCCTATAGATTTACGTTTCCGTAGGAGAAATATAACACCATACCCCCAGATATGTAACATTTTTTTTTAAAAGTATGACACTAGCCTATTAATATATACTAGTAAGGGGCTTATGTCACAGTGTTGGTAAATAAACGGTGATATGTGTAAGTATATATAGATATGGAAACACAAGAATTTATGGGTTCCGGGCAATTAGTCGATAGACTTACGGCTCAGGTTAGAGATAGAGGTTTTGCTATGGCGTTATTAAAGAAACGTGGCGACATGACAGCTGATGGTAAGCTAACAGCTAAAGGAGAAAAAGCAAACGCTATGACAGCTGAGCAAAGAGCTACTAAGAGAGCGTCAGAAAAGTCAGGTAAACCCGAATATTTATATACATACAATCCATTAACAAACACATCGACACTAGCATAAAAAATACATAAGAAATGGCAATAGCAAACAGTTACCCAGTGGGTACAATAAAAACAGAAGATCTTATACTAGGTACATCAATTCCATTAGCTGGAACAAACGACAAGCCGGTTACTAAAAACTTTTCAGTGGCTAGTTTTTTAGCTTTGGGTAGTCCGCCTAATATATTAACAGCTGAAGTTTTAGTTACAGACGCTCAATTAAGGACATTAGGTACAACGCGGGTTGACATACTGCCTAAGCCTGGAGATGGTTATGCGTATCAAATACTAGGTTTAACAACTCAAGCATTAAGCAGCAGTTCTTTAGGTGAGTTTTATGATTGGGGTACTCAGGACGCGATTTTTTCATGGAGAAGTAATGCGCCTGTTACGTCAGAGCATAGAGTTATAATCCCAAACGGTCAATTACCAGTCGGTGGCGGTTTATTAAGTGGTGGTGTTTATGTAGCAACGCCTATAGCTGGTAATTCTAGAGATGATGCTGCCATAAAACTAGGTGTAACAAGTGATACTAATCCAATAATAGCTGCAGGTGAAGACCCTAATGCCACTTGGAGAATAGACGTTACATATAGATTAATAAAAGAAAGTTAACAAATGGCTAGAATAAGTTCATATCCTAGAGATAGAGAGGTACAAGATCAAGACGCATGGATTGGGACTGAGTCTAGCAATAGACTGACTAGAAACTTTACGGCGCAAGCTGTAGCTGATTACTTAAATATTAAAGGTAAGATATCTATATCTGGGCAAATGGTTTTTAAGTTTAGCGATGTTCCTACTCTTGAAGGTGAATTCACTGGTCCTGTAGACGGAAGTGCTTTAACGGCTATTACAACAATGCAAATATCAGGCATCGACTCATCAGGTCAGAACACAGTTGCTTTTATGCAATACTTAGTTAATAACGATGTATTAATCAGTGAGCAAAATAACATCGATGAATTTGGTCATTTTAAAATAACAGGTTATACAGCTTTAGGTAATAACCTATATACACTAGATTTAACAAACATCGGTGGTAATGGTAGTTTAGACTTAAACAAGTACTACGATTTTGCTACATTCACTATATCTTCTGGAGTTGGTGACAAGACATTTGTGTTTACTCAAGGCGTACCGGCTTTAGTGTGGACAGTACAACATGATTTGAATAAATTTCCATCAGTATCGGTGGTAGACACGGCAAACACAGGTGTGTTAAGCCAGATAGACTACATAGACAACAATAATATAACAATAACAAACAGTTCACAATTTGCCGGAAAGGCATATCTAAATTAAAAAAACATGGCAATACAATTTGTAAACAACCTAGATATAAACCAAAATTATCTAGAACAAGCAGCAATAGAAAACTTAGCAGCAGATCCAGCTAGTGGAGTTTTAGGGCAATTAATATTCAACACTAGTTCTGGTGAGATAAAGGTTTGTACAACAGCAAGTCCAACATCAGCAGTTTATACAGCCGTAGGAGGCGGTGTTGAATCAATAACTACTGCTAACAGCACATTTGTTAATTTAGCAGACTCAGGTACTGCTTCTGTGCCAATATTGACAGCATCGTTATCGGCTTCAGGCACGCCTGATGCAACAAAGTATTTACGAGGCGATAATGCTTGGGAAGCAATTAGTGCGATCCCTGGGACATACGACTGGGATTTACAAACAGACAGTGGAGCTGGAGCCAAAGTAACGGTCGGTTCAGGTGACACGGTTGTATTTACAAGTGGAAACAGCACGCTTGATGTAACAAACTCTGGTTTAAGTACAAGTATTAATTTACCTACTACAGCAGTTACAGCAGGATCTTATACGTACACTGCTCTTACAGTGGATGCTTACGGTAGAATAACAGCAGCTTCAAGCGGAACTTCACCGGTAACCTCCATAACTGGTGGAACTGATATTACTATAACAGGAACTGCCGCAGTACCTATTATTAATCAAACTGCAATAACAAGAACAGATACCGCTTCAGCCGCTAGTCCAGCAGCCGGCGCAACATTTACTGCCGTAGATAGTGTAACCTCAAGTACAACAGGTAATATTACTGCTTTAAATCTTAAAACAATAACTTTACCGGCTGACACTAACGATAATACAACGTATACATTACCTACAACCAATGGTAATAATCCTGATATTGTTTTAACTGGAAGTGATAGTAGTACCGATATAATTAATGTAAACGGTACTGCCACCACAGTTAAAGTTACTGGATCTGGCACTAATACGTTAGAGTTTGATTTAGTGGACAATGTTACTATAGCAAACGACTTGACTATTGGCGGTGAGTTTACAGCTTCTGGAACTGGACAATCAAGCTTTGGAGGTCAAGTAACAATTCCAACAACTCCAAGTGCTGGCACAGATGCTGCTTCAAAGTCATATGTCGACAGCCTAGTTGCTGGTGGTTTAACATTTAAAGATGGTTTCAATGCTGGAACAGGTGCTTTAGATGGTGGTGGCAACCTAACAAATGGAGCGGCAAGAGTTGCTCTTGAAGTTGGAGATTTTTATGTTGTAACAACAGCTGGTAGTTTCTATGGGTCTGTTACTTTAGACGTTGGTGATTCTGTTATTGCTAAACTAGCTGCAGCAGCAGGTACGTCAGATATTAATGACTGGGTTATTATACAAGGAGATGAGGGTGTTGTAACTTTCACTAATAGCAACGGCGGTACTTACGTAGCTTACGGAAGCACAAACACTGCAGCTATTGGAGCGGTTACTATAGGTGATGTAGATCTAACAGCGGTAGACGGAACTTCTGACACATCTACTAGATTTTTAAGTAAAGACAATACTTGGGATGTTCCTTCTTACACCACAAACACTGATGCTACTTACGCTATACAGGCCGACGCAAAATCAGGTTCAAGTGTTCCTTTAACTTTAAATGGTTCAAATGGTGGAGCAGATACTACTGTAAACTTGACAGAAGGTGCTAATATCACATTAACTAGAAACAGTGCGACAGAGATTACAATTGCTTCTACGGACACTGGAGCTCTTGGCGATAGAGTTGCTTTAACAGGTGGAAGCACTGCTGGTGGTTTAACTACTTTTGCTTACACTGTAACTAGTTCTTTTGCTGGAGCAGTTGCTTTAGATGTTAAGTGTGAAGTTATTACAGCGGCTGGACAAACAGTATATGCTGACGTAACAAGATCAGGAACTACCTTAAGCGTTATATTCGCTGGGACGGTAGCAGACAGTGCTTATGAAGCTCTTCTTACATATGTAGGATAATAATAATTAAATTTAATTAAATGGCTATAAAGTTTTTAAATACCGTACAAGTAGATACAGACGTTTTATACGTAGATGTTGCCAATGATAGAGTCGGGATCGGGACGACTAATCCTACCGCAAAATTAGATGTTTATGGTAATTTAGGTTTAGGAACTACCGGCACTTTTACTATTTCACAAAGTCCGTTTTCAACCACAGTTTTTTATGTAGGCGCTGGAAATGGGTCTACAATAACTTTTGGTGCGCCAGCAAGTAACACGCAAGACGTGTCGGTTCAAGGAGATTTGTACAGTTATCAGGGTAGTATTGGTACAAAACTATCCGGATCATTTAATAATAAAATTAGTTATAACGGCAATAACTACTTAAATAGTGGAAACCTCGGGATTGGAACTACTAGCCCAAACTCAAAACTTCAAGTTGACGGAGAAATAGACGCTAATGCAGGTGGTGGTTACAAAATAAATGGAAAACCTTGGGCTAATGAAAGTTCTAACAACTTAAATTTAGGTGATTGGGATGGTGAAGGTTTTACCACTACTATATACGATGACACTTCAGCTGCTGTAGTTACAGTTAAACAAAGTAGCGTAGGTATTGGAACTACTACTCCTGGTTATAACTTAGATGTTTCAGGAGATGCATATATAGATGAAACTTTAAATATAGAAACCACAATATCTGGAACCCCAGTGTATGGGTATTCTGGTGTAGGTGCTGGAAATTTAGTTGTTGGTGGAATGAATTTTGCAAGTTGGTCACCGGGTGTAATAACACTGATAAACCAAGATACAACTATAAGTGCTAGTCAAGATCTAGGTGTTTTACAATTTGGAGGTAAAAGCGATGCAACAAACGGATATGCTAACGGTCAAATAATATGTACTACAGCTACAGGTGCAGGGTTTGGAAATCCTGGAGGTGGGATATTTAGATTTTTACTTTCAGGTAATACCTCTGGAAGTGGTCCAACCGAAAAAATGCGTATCACAAATACTGGAAGCGTTGGTATTGGAACTACTAGTCCTAGCGAAAAACTACAAGTTAGTGGGAATGTAAAAGCTAATAATTATATAAACCAAAGAGTAGCTTGGAATTCAGGTTTCAACCACGGAAGCAACAACCCATCATCGTATTATTTTATACCTGTTGGTTATATAGCGGAAACTACAGGAGACACTTATTATAATAACTGGATTGCTCCATACGCAGGTAGAGTTAGAAAAATAGTTCTTAGAAATACAGGGCAAAGTACTGTACCAACAGCTACAACTGTTAATTTTAGAGTTTCAGTTAATGGAAGTGTTGTTCACACTGGATCTACTATAACCGTAACAGGGAGTGGATTAAACATACTTGCCTCAGAAACCTTATCAGATTCAACTGCTGTCTTTAGTGCTACAGATAGAGTTCAAGTTGCTTACAGAACTAATGGTCTCTGGCGAAATGTAGCGGCTGGAATAAGCTTAGAATATACAGAATAAAGATATGGGAAATATAAACGATAATATTAGAAGTAAAAAACTATATAAAAGCGGAGAAGTAGACGAAGCTTACAAAGATTCAAATGGAGATATCGTGGTGCCTACTAAGGTGGCTGCGGAGCTTGACGCTATAGACGGTATAACTGAAATCATAAATGACTCGGGGGTATTTCATGTTAACAAGCATCTCGTAAAAGAAATAGAAAACATGCGTCTCGATATAGAGGAATTGCATGGGTTTATTAAAGCTGCTTTTGGTAAAGACTACACACAAGCATCTTCTAAAGGAGATACTGGAGACAGAGGCTTAAGAGGATATACTGGGCCTTCTGGTCCTCAAGGAGCAACAGGAGCAACAGGAGCAACGGGTGCAGCTGGAGCTAATGGTTCTAACGGAAAAAACGGAGCAGACGGTAACAGTCATTTAAGTGGAGTGACTAGCATAGCGTTTAACCCTAAATCTAATAGATTGCAAGTTAATATAGGTGGAACGGTTTATAATTTTGCACCTACAAAATAAATAAAAATGATAACATACGATTGGAATTGTAAAACAGTAGACGTACATCCTCAAGAGGAAGGTAAAACAAATGTAGTGTATAATGTGCATTGGGTGGTAACAGGCATTCAAGAAGATTACTCAGCAACTAATATAGGTACTCAAGTTGTATCATTAAGTGAAGGCGGTGATTTTATACCGCTTGAAGACTTAACTAACGAAACAATTGTTGGTTGGACAAAAGATGCTATAGGTGAAGAGCAGGTTAAAGCTATTGAAACTAGTATCGCTAGTCAAATAGAAGAAGAAATAAACCCAACATCTGTAACAATGACTATAGAGAAGTAAATATTGAGTAAAACGAGTAATAATAGCCATATGCTACAAAAGCATAAAACCAATAGTAATTTAAAACCAAAACCAATGACACTTTTTTACCAGACTGAATCGTGGAGTAGTCACCCACAACCAGGCAAAAGCCAAGTTAAACTATGGAAACACATAGCTAACAAAGAAAACTGGAGAATTGTCCAGCTTATCAATGGATTTTACCAAACAGAGTACCAAGACATCAAAGATCCAGAAAACTGGCATGATGTTACCAGGCGTGAAACAATGGAAGCAGCTGAAACAGCTATCGACCAAACAGTAGCGCACTATTTAAAGAAAGTTGAATTTATCGACGGACCAAAAGTAGTAAAGACCTTTAAATAAACCACACTCAATTAAATTAAATTAAATCAAATATGGACGCAATTGTCAAAAACCTTAACTTCGGCGAAGACGCTAGGGTTAACGTATTTAAAGGAATAGAAAAGCTCACAAAAGCTGTTAGCTCCACTTTAGGAGCTAGCGGCAAATGTGTGATGCTAGAAGATCATACTGGAAACCCAATTATCACAAAAGATGGTGTTACAGTGGCAGATTCAATAATCTTGCGAGATCCTGTGGAAAACATGGGCGCTACACTTTTAAAAGAAGCAGCAAGAAAAACAGTGAGAGAAGCAGGCGATGGTACAACCACAGCCACGGTCTTAGCTCACGCTATATTAACTGAAGCTTATAAGGTTTCAGATAAAACAAATTCAAGAGAATTAAAAGAAGGTATTAATAGCGGTGTTGATAAGGTTGTAAAATACCTAGAGAGTGTTTCGTTACCAGTTGAAGGGAGCATGATTGACAACATTGCTACAATATCTACAAATAACGATCCAAAGCTAGGTAAAGTTATAGCCGACGCTTTTAGAGCTGTAGATAACACAGGGATTGTAATGATGGAAACATCACAAGACGGAAAAACAGAAGTTGAAATTGTAGATGGTGTTCAGTATGACAAAGGTCTTACTAACTCTCATTTTATAACTAACGTTCAAAATAAATCAGCTGAACTAGACAATGCATTAGTGTTGTTAATAGAATCACCAGTTGATACAATAAGACAGATTCAATCTGTGCTAGAGTATGTAATAAAAAACAATAAGCCTTTGCTGATTATCGGCGATTTAGAACAAGGTGTTTTATCTGCTTTAGCTATGAACAAAAATAAAGGCAATATAAGAGTTAACGTAATAAACGGTCCTACTCAAGGTGTCAACAAACAGGAGATGCTACAAGATCTAGCTCTCTTAACTAACGCTACTATTATAAATGAGGATTTAGGTGACGATATGGATTTGATCCAACCAGAGCACTTAGGAACGTGCTTAAAAGCTGTTACAACTCACAGCGAAACTATACTTCAGTTTGAAGAATCAGGTCCAATAGTTTTAGCTACAATCGATAAGTTAAAAAGAGATCTAGCTGAAGCTACGCAGGCTTATGAGATAATTAAGCTCGAAAAAAGATTAGGTATGCTTTCTGCTAGAATAGCAATTGTTAAAGTAGGTGCTAATTCTGATATTGAATTAAAAGAAAAAACAGATAGAGTAGAAGATGCTATCTGCGCTACAAAAGCTGCTATAAAAGAAGGTATAGTGTCTGGAGGAGGTATTGCGCTGTTAAACGCCGCAACAAGTATAGTATCAAAGTCAAGTGGTGAAGAGCTTCTGCTAGAAGCAATTAGAGCGCCGTTTAAGACAATACTAGAAAATGCTGGTATAACAGATGCGGATTTGCCTAAAGCTAAAGGAAGAGGTCTAAACGTGGTTACAGGAAAAATGGTAAATATGATTAAGTCAGGTATTATTGACCCTTTGCTAGTTACCAAAAGCGCTCTTCGCAACGCAGCTTCAGTAGCGACAACTATATTATCAACTGATTGTGTAATCAATAATTTAAGAATTGATGAAAGCGATAGGTAGAAATTTAATAATAGAAAAAATAAAAGAAGGAACCACCGAAACAAAAGGTGGTTTACTTCTTGCAGAAAACCAACGTGAAGATATCCGTTACACTGAAGCCAATGTATTATCAGCTGGTGAACAAGTTGAAGGATTAAAAGAAGGTGATAATATCTTCTTTGACAGACACGCTGGGCATAAGATAGAAATAGACAAAAAAACATATCACGTTATTAAAGCACAAGATGTAGTTGTTGTTTTATGAAAAGGCTAGACGCAGATGACATAAAGAATATGAATCTGTTTAAACATTATCGTATAATACGTAAATGGGCTTGCAGGAACAACGACCTTAACGATGCTGATCTAGAGTTATTGATATACTTAGATTGCATGGATATGTTTACAAAAAAAGATTTCGAAGCTGGTAGTTATTCCTATAGTTGGGATAACCGCCGCTGGAATCGTTTGTTAAAAGAAGGTTGGATAGTTGTTTGGAGAAAAAGAAATAGAACAACTCAAAAGTATCA
>Ga0208438_1000406_pt1 | contig 10515 bp, 7 predicted proteins | sample ColrivemetaGS545_FD_187607 | JGI IMG/M metagenome (GOLD analysis project Ga0208438, IMG submission 187607) | Estuarine microbial communities from the Columbia River estuary - Flood tide non-ETM metaG S.545 (SPAdes) (version 2) | ecosystem: Environmental > Aquatic > Marine > Intertidal zone >...
ACACAAGTATGATTTCATCATCGAAAACGACCAGCTCTTTGGTTGTAAGGTAGTTACTGAGGTTGGAGATTCTGAAAACCTCAAAGCAGGACAGATTGTAAGTGCACGTCAATTGCGTGACGAAAATTCTTTGTTGCGTCGTGATGACAAGGCCTTGGTTGAAGCTCGTGATGCAGTCAATGCTACAGCAACACCAATTCTACAAGGAATTACGCGTGCTTCCCTTCAAACAAAATCGTTTATTTCGGCGGCATCCTTCCAAGAGACAACTAAAGTACTCAACGAAGCTGCGGTTAGTGGTAAAGTTGATACGCTAGAGGGATTAAAAGAGAATGTAATTGTTGGACATAAGATTCCTGCAGGAACAGGAAATCGAGCATTCAATGACATTATTGTCGGCTTTACGGATGAGTATGAAGAGCTATTAGCCAAAAAGGAGTTTAATCTGAATGCTGAATGAGCGACAATAAGAAAAAGGAAATCAACATTGAGTTAGATCAGGAAACCGCACAGGGAACCTACTCAAATCTAGCAATTATCAACCACTCCGTTTCTGAGTTTGTTGTCGATTTTATCAATGTAATGCCCGGCTCTACTAAAGCAAAGGTGCGCTCACGCATTATCCTTACTCCTCAGCACGCCAAACGCTTTTTAAAAGCACTCGGTGAAAACGTGCAGCGCTTCGAAAGCGCACACGGAGAAATCAAGGATTATGAGCAACCGCCCATTCCACTCAATTTTGGCCCTCCTGGCGAGGCTTAAACAAAATTAAACCCTCCATCAGGAGGGTTTTTTTGTTTTCAAGTATTTTCTTTTTTTAAAAGAATAATATAAAACCAAAATCTATCCACCAATTAGTATTGCTTGGCTTTTGCAAAAAGTACAGTCAAATTTTGATAAAAAAAAGCCTCACAGTTATGCAAGGCTTTTATAAAGATATCGTTTAGGTTATTACCTATTGAAATTATATAGAACTGTCATACCATCTTCTTCTGCAGAAAACACCACATCACTTTCGTTTATTGATTCAATAGTTATTATAAAATTTTCGTCTAGGTTGCCCACATAAAAGGAAGTTTGACTGTCGTCATACCAACTCCAAGTATCAGTTTCAATAAACATACCTTCTGAGCTTCCTGTTTCCATAAATGTGTAAGTACCGTAGGAAGAAAAAGTAAGCGATATATTTGTCGCTGGTGTACATCCTTCCACAAACTCTTCATCATCTGTTTCGGGATTATAATCATAACATACATCTGCGTAAAAGTCTGAAGTGATGTCCTTACCGTCCTCAATTACGCTCGTTAACGTCCATGTGTGGACTAATAGATAATGGTTTGAATTTATATCTGAAGTATAGCTTTCGTCCATAGCCTCTTCTTTCTCTCCGGAATATGTCCCTTCAAGATCGTTGCAAATTTCAAATTCATCAGGCACTTGTAATTCGATGGTAAAAGTGGCAAAAATCTCATTGTTTTCTTCAATGACGACAACATTCGTTAAGCTGGCAATGATTATGGTAAAACCTTCTATTTCAAAATAGAGATCAACACTCGTTACGAACCCATTCGAATCTTCATTGAGCTTATAGTCCCCAAATGCCACAAAAGGTTCCCCATCAACAACAAATCCTAAAATATAATTTTCATCTGTAAACTCAATGTATTCAAATCCACATGAAGTAGGACTGACAATAGTATTTTTTGCAATTGACATGTTTGAACTACCTGTTTCACTGCCATTGGAAAGATTCCATCTACCGTAAATAATTTCTTTAGCTTTCTCAATTGTTTCATTTGCCAACGTTCCTGTAGCTTCTAGATCCATAACTTGACTGGTGGGCTGTTCGTCGGTCGGAGTATCTTCTAAATCGTTACTATCACATGAAATGACAAGTGATAAAATGAAAATGTAAAGTATTTTATTCATGACTAAATATTTTTTTTAAAATACAAATTACTAATGATTTTTGGTTTATTGTAAATATATCTCTCATTTCCTGATAATTACGAATGGAAAGTGCTGCTGCGAAATGGTTTCTGATGATTATTAGTCCATAATCCTTATCCATTTAAGTAGAAACAGTTCATAAGGCACGAACCGAAAACCAGAGAATAAAACGAAACGTCTAAAACTACCGAATTGTGATTAAAAACTTAATGACATACGATAAATGGCTACTTACCTGTAAAACTTCGTTGAATAAGAAGTGAAAGATAGGATATTAAAGTCGCACTATTTTTGAGAGAATTTGACTAGAGTTTAAATCCCTGACAATAAATTTCCAAGGCCGTCTTTAAATTGAAAGCCTTCCATGGTTCTGTATTTATTTAGCTTTTTGTTTGCCTCCAGTCCCCACAATAAAAATTCCATCATAAAGAATATGTTCTCAGCTGGACAATCAGCTTGATGAGTTGCTATTAGTTTTTTCAAGTTAGGAACATCCCTTAGGGTATCGTGATATACATTGTCAGGGAGGTTGTCTTCCAAAAACAATTCATTATCGTCATAAAACCATCCCAATAACTGGTCATAAGGACCTTTTTCATCTTGCTTTTCAAGCTTTTTTATATCTGGAAAATATAATGGGAATAAGGTTTTTACAGCTTGATTGATTAAGTGAAAAGAAATCTGTTCGGCTCCTTCTTGTTCGCCTTCGTAGACCAATTCAACTTTTCCATTTATGGCTGGGATAATCCCCAGAAAGTCAGACATCCTAATACACGTATTTTTATCGCCTGACATCAGCATTCGGCGTTCAGCAGCACTCATAAGATTTTCAAATGCCGTGATACTCATACGCGCACTCACGCCACTTTTGGAATCTACGTATTCACTTTTTCTTGCTTCAAATCCTATTTGCTCCAAAATATCACGAGCCAATTCAGGAACATGAATGGCCTGTTGAACCTCCTTGTTTGCATGGGTCTCTTGTCGTGTTATTTCCTTAGCCGTTTCTAGGTTGTGTGGATAGTGCGTCAAAATTTGAGAACCAATACGGTCTTTAAGTGGGGTCACGATACTTCCGCGATTTGTGTAATCCTCAGGATTGGCGGTAAAGACAAACTGAGTTTCTATAGGAAATCGGAGTTTAAACCCACGTATTTGAATTTCCTTCTCTTGTAATATGGAGAAAAGCGCTACCTGTATTCGTGCTTGTAAGTCAGGCAATTCGTTTAAGACAAAGATGCATCTATGTGCTCTAGGAATCATGCCAAAATGAATCACGCGCTCATTGGCATAGGACAGTTTAAGGTTAGCTGCTTTGATTGGATCAACATCGCCAATTAAATCGGCTACACTTACGTCTGGTGTGGCTAGTTTTTCAAAGAAGCGATCGTCACGATGTAGCCAAGAGATTGGAGTATTATCTCCTTTTTCTGCAATAAGTGCCTTTGCAAAATTGCTGATGGGTGCTACGGGATCATCGTTTATTTCAGACCCCTCGACTACAGGTATCCATTCGTCTAATAATTGCGTGAGCTGTCGAGCCAGTCTTGTTTTGGCCTGTCCTCTCAAGCCAAGTAAGTTGATACTATGTCCCGAAAGTAACGCTCGTTCTACGTCAGGAATAACGGTATTTTCATAGCCCAAAAGACCTTCAAATGTTGGTTGGCCACTTTGCATGCGAGCCCTAAGGTTTTGTGCCAGTTCTTGTTGAATAGAAAGAGGTTTGTATTCCGATTTTTTTAGTTCACCTAGTGTAGTAATCTTTTTCATTTATTTCAATCGTTTTTTTCTGTTCTGTTCATAGTCTTCAAAAATCATTTCGCCTAACCCCTTTAATCCAGTAAAGAATGCCTTTCCTTTATTGGCTTCTGTAAAATTTCGGATAAACTCTTTTAGATAAGGATCTTGTGCTATCATAAATGTTGTGATGGGGATGTGAAGTTTTCGTGCCTGCCGTGCCATATTGTAACACTTATCCACAATATGATCGTCTAGTCCCATGCTATTTTTATAATAGGTGCCATCGGAGTTTTTCAAACAACTTGGCTTTCCGTCTGTAATCATAAAAATTTGTTTGTTGCTGTTTTTTCTTCGCCGTAACAAATCCATAGCCAAGGCAAGTCCCGCCACGGTATTGGTGTGATAAGGGCCTACTTGCAAGTATGGGATGTCTTTAAGAGCAATTGGCCAGGCATCGTTTCCAAACACCAATATGTCGAGCGTGTCTTTTGGGTATCGTGTGGTGATAAACTCCGCCAGTGCCATGGCTACTTTTTTGGCTGGCGTAATGCGATCTTCACCATACAAAATCATGCTATGGCTGATGTCAATCATCAAAACAGTGCTCATTTGCGTATTATAATAACTGTTCTCCACTATGAGGTCATCGTGATGCAATGTGAAGTCATCTCCTGCAGAGCGTATTTGTGCATTGCGCAGGCTTTCGGTCATGGATATTTTTTCAAGTGGATCGCCAAATTGATAGGCCTTAAATTCGCCGGTATCGTCTGCGCCTTGCCCGGTGCTTTTGGTTTTGTGGTTACCGTTGCCTGATTTTTTGAGTTTGCCGAAAATTTGCTTCAATGCGTGTTCGCGTAAGAGCTTTTCTGTTTTTGAGGTTATTGACATGCCTGTGCCTTCACCTGTGCCGTCCCCTTTTGGTTGTATATAAGCACGTTGTAAGAGATCTTCGACAAAATCATCTATGGTGTACGCTGCGTTGGTTAACCCATATTCCTTGTCCAATTCGCGTAGCCAATCAATGGCTTCATCAAAGTCACCTGAAGTATGTGTAATCAACTCTTTGAAAACTTCAAAGAGACGCTCAAACGGTGTTTGCTGCTTGGAAACATGTTGTGTAAATGAAATCCCAGCAGTGGGCAAGTTTAATTTCATAGCATTGTAAATGTACTAAAATCATACTATAAGTTTCTCACAATAATGCTTGAAAAGATATTTCCAAAAACAAAAAATTATTCTTGTGAACAATGTCGTTGAGGATAGGGGATTAAAGCAAACGATTTCGTTCGGGATTTACTAAAAATAATTCAATGATAAACTTTCATAAAATTAGAGGCTAGTTTTCAAAACCCATGTTCTGTAGATGAAAAACCAAGCTCTATTAACCCTTGTTTAATTTCAGGTGCATTCATGAATAAGTTCCAAAATAGCTGTGTATTGTAATTTTCGATCATTGGGCCAATAGTACCTTGATCAATAGCCAGATATTGTGGTGTTTTCCATTGGTAATGCACAGAGAAGGCATCGTAAGGCCCGGCTATTCCAATATACTTATTTTCAGTTTCTTCGTATAAGAACCTTAAGAATTTGAGGGATTCTTGAGGAGTGTAGGGGATTGATGATAAAGCGGCAGTTGGAGAAATAACTCCTTTGTCATTTTTTGGCTTGTGCGCGGCATATCCTGTGCTGCCATCAGAATTAAGTGAATAGCTGGCAGTTAAACCCCAGCATTTTTCACTATATCCATCGTAATTTTTAGGGTTTTGAATGCAATGTTGCTGTATTATTTGGGTATGATTTTTAACCACATCCCAATAATTTGCATAACGATCAGTAAGCCCTCGGGGATCTAGTCCTAAATACGAATAATGAGCCCAAAATAATGGCCCCACATTTTTATTTTCACCTTTGTGTTTTAGTACAACTGGAATGCCATGCTTTGTAGATGTGCTAATAATATTACCGTTATTTGCCCAGCCACTATGGTAAGCATCAGTTGAAATTGGATTAGTTGGTGAAGATGCCGCCAATATGTATGCAATCAAGCTTTCATTGTAACCCTCAATCTTAAAATTCATTTGCCATCCATAATCAGGAGACCAATGCCAATAGAGTTGGTTTCCACCATTTGTATACCAACTCCATTCCACACTTTTCCATAACTCATCAGCTTTTTGTGCTAGTTTTTGCTCTTGAGAACTTCCATTTTTGAAATATTCTCTTACACAAATCAATGCTTGACATAGAAAAGCTGTTTCCACTATATCTCCGCCATTATCGAGCATACTAAAGGGAATTACCTCACCATTGATTCCATTCATCCAATGAGGCCAAGCACCATGAAATCGATCTGCATTTTCAAGAAAATTTAGAGCTGTCTCAAGATGACTTATTCCCTCTGCCTTAGTGATGAATTGATTTTCTATTCCCATCAAAATATTTAGGAAGCCAAATCCTGAACCGCCTGTTGTTATGGTGTTTTCATCAAATGAAATGTTGTTTTCATGAATTCGCTCTCTTGTTAACTTAGAATTAGGATGGGCATAGTTCCAAAAATATTTAAAAACATCTTCTTGTGCTTTTTTCATTAAACTGATGTCAGACTGATCTAATGTCTCGTCAGGATAATTAATGTTTTTTGAACACGAAAAAAATATTAAAATCAAAAAAAATAATATGTTAATTGTTTTTTTCACAGAGCAGTAAAATTATAAAATAGTACATAAATAAAACTTATTATTTTGCAATAATGTAATGGGTTAGAGGATAGCGAAATTGAGGTGTTTTGGTGAGGGTTTGTTGATCTATTTCGTGCGTTATCACTCACAAATGAACAAAAATACTTTCCCGTCCTATGAAACTGAACCAGTAATCAAAACCTGGTCGTATGTGATCTTTGCCTTTGAAGTGGGCCTTATGAATTTTGACCACGTGCGCTGTTTGATACCCTCATTAATATATGATTTTAGAAATAATTTATCAAAAAAGTTTCGTTTAAAATTGGGTAATTAAGTTTTTTACTAAATTTATTGTAATTCGAAAGTTGCAATTCTTTTTTTATGTTTAGATGATACCTAATTATACATAAAAAAACTTCATAAAATTCATCGTAACTATATCTTAAATTTAAATTGGAAATAAATGTTAATTGTTTTGACAATTCTTTTTCGTCTCCTTTGCTAAACATGACAAAACAATCTATTATTTTCAAATTTGAATAATGCCATTCTTGATAATATTTTAAATTCATACTTTGATGTGGAGTGATTTTCAATATTTCACTCATTAGATCAAAATTTTTTGTCAACAATGAAGATGTCATGATTTCATAATAATAATCAATTGAATTATTATGTTTATTAGTATATTTTTTCAAAATTTCTATATGTTTTTTTTTGGGCTCTAAAATAATTTTCATTGATATAAAACGACTTAAAAGAATAGGATGGGTAGTATCTGAAACAAAATCTTCATAACAATTTGTTACTTTTTTATTGTTTAATAGCCTGCGGAATTGTGTTAACAGACCACTAAAAAGTTTTAAATCTTTATTTTTTGTTTCCCTATATACATATTGTGCGTATTTCCCATAGTTTTTGTTTAGACTTGAATAATCGACAAATGTTGTGAAAACGGTTTGATTAAAATATTTAGTGTCATAAAACATCTTATAATTTGAATTGACTTTTCTAAATTGTGATCCTATGGAGTTACATAGATATATGAGTTCAGAATAGTTGTAAAATTTTGGATTTAAGGCATCATGGTCAAATAATTTCTTGATTGTATCGTATCGATTTTGTAGAGTTAATTCTCTAAAAATATTGATTATAATATCTATTAGGTTTTCATTTATTGTTTCTACAGATGATAAAAAAGAAATCAACGATTTATCATCACTTCTTGACAGGTATTTAAAGGCCTCTTCTTTTATTATCCTAAAATTATGTTTGGGGTAGTTTATTAAAAAATCGGTATAAGAAGTAAATCCATTAAACTCGGATATAATATCTAAAGTATTTTTACTGGGTTTCATTTTCTTGTCTAGCCCAAAAAAACGTCTAAGTGTGTTATAACTAATATCTTTCTGGATTGTTGTATGTACCATCTCTGCCAAATGATGACAGTCACCTCGTGTTTTTATTTTAAAACCAATTTTTTTGAAGGTAATTTCTTTAAGCACTTCAATCATATATGTATCATTTGTGTATCAAATATATATTTTTTTGAATTTATATTTACTACGTGAAAAAAATATTTAATTTTGTTTTTATAAACTTTGATTGTAGTATTTGTCCACCTATATTTTTACATTTTTAACTTCACATGAAAAAACTACTTCTTTCCACTCTGGGGATATTTCTTTCTCCTTTTTTATTTAGTCAAATATTAACGTTAATGCTGGTTCGTCTGTGTCCATTGCTTCGGGCAGCTCTGTATCACTTGGCGGTTTGGAGATTGCCCCTGCTGACACTTATGTCATCAGTGGTGCCAATGATGTTTCTCGTTCCGCTACTGCTGCTATTGCAGACTCCAACAGCTCGGTGTCTCGTGTATATAGCTCTTCTGCTTTACTATCTGATTTTACAGGAACACTTACCTTTTCATATCTTGAGGGAGAGCTGAATGATATTACAGAAGGTAGCCTTGTTTTGGAGCTTCAAGCTGATGATGACTCTTGGACTACGTATGATGGAACTGTGGATGAGGTAAACAATACGGTGAGCTACACTTTTAATGATCCTGTTTCATTTAAAGCCGTTACTGCTAGTAGTGCAAATGCCACACTTACTGTTGAAGACATCTATTCCTTAGACGCTAGAATCTCTGTCTATCCAAACCCAACAGCAAACCGAGTCTACATACAAGGCGAAAACATTTTGCAAGCTGAACTCTTTGATCTAAGAGGCAAAAAAGTAAAAGCAACAAATCAAGAACAAATCGATCTAAGTGACATGGGGAGGGGAACATTTATCCTTAAAGTCACAACAGACAATAACAATACAAAATCATTCAAAATTATTAAACAATGAAATATTATATAATCACACTATTTTTATTTGGAACCACATTTTTGTTTGCACAAACAAATACAGCTTTACTTTATTTAAATGATAATAGTGCTAGTGGAATTCAAGCCTCTGGAAACTTGGCTTCTGGTCTATATTCAATTGCAATTGGCCATGAGAACCAAGCTACTGGCTTTGGCTCCATATCACTAGCATCTTCATCTGTATCTTCAGGAATTGCTTCTGTAGCAATCGGTGATCGAGTAACCGCAAGCGGTGATTACGGATCTACTGCTTTTGGGCTTCAAACTACTGCAAGTGGAAACTCATCATTTGCAGGAGGAGAGAACACTACTTCTTCTGGAGCTAACTCATTTGCTTTTGGAAGGAATTCAACTGCAAGTGGAGATTATTCTACAGCTATGGGTTACTTTACAATCGCAGGTGGCGAAATTTCAACTGCATTAGGTTCTGGAAGTCAGGCAATTGGCAATTATTCAACTGCAATTGGTGCAAATGCACAAGCGAGTGGTGATGTTTCTACTGCTATTGGTGGAGATGCAAATGCTAGTGGCGATTTTGCAACAGCATTCGGGCAATACACGGAAGCAATAGGAAACCACTCTACTGTTATGGGTTTATCCACTAAAGCAAGTGGAGGCGCTTCAACTTCAATGGGAAATGGCACTGAAGCGTCTGGAAATAGTTCAACAGCTATGGGGCAAGGTTCTGTGGCAAGTGGAGATTTTTCTACTGCAATGGGAATCAATACCCTTTCGAATGGACAAGGGTCTACAGCAATGGGCTCATCAACTGTTGCTTCAGGGTTAGATTCAACAGCTATGGGTTTTGACTCAGAAGCGACTGGAGATGGTTCAATAGCTATGGGTGTAAACACAACAGCGAGTGGAGGTGGTTCAACAGCTATGGGTGAAAACACAATTGCAAGCGGAGGAACTTCTTTATCTACAGGCTTCCAAACAGAGTCCTCAGGGCCTTATTCTGCAACATTTGGCGTAAATTCTATAGCTCAAGGGAATACATCTGCTGCTATGGGCTATGGAACAATTGCTAGTGACTACGGTTCTTTAGTGATTGGCGTAAATAACTTGATGGGTTCTACACTGACTTCTAATGCTAATAATATTGATCTAGACAATACTGCCTTTGTCATTGGAAATGGAGCAGATGCAAACAGCAGAAGTGATGCTCTTGTTGTAAAATTTGATGGTACAACAATAATAGCAGGAAGCGTTTCTGCCTCATCGTTTATTGGAGATGGCAGCGGACTCATTAGTCTGCCTTTGATTGTAGACTCCATTACTGAAGGTGGTAATACCGGTGTAAGACTTTCTTCAGCTAATGCTAATCTGTATGGAGACATTGGAAACAATGCTCTTGATTTAACTTTTTCCAATAGTGATGCTTCCTCAGGAGCTACTGGTGCTTCCTCTGTTGCTTTGGGAGAGAATACAACTGCTAGTGGAACCTTTTCAACAGCTTTAGGAGTTGGGACTCAAGCTACTGGTCAAGGTGCTACAGCATTGGGAAGTGGCACAGTAGTCAGTGGATGGTATGCAACTGCTAGTGGATTTGTAACAACTGCTAGTGGAACTGCTTCAACAGCTATGGGGCAGGAAACAACAGCAAGTGGGGATTATTCAACAGCTTTAGGATATGGTTCAACAGCAAGTGAAAATTATTCTACAGCTATGGGTTACAATACAATCGCAGGTGGCGAAATTTCAACTGCATTAGGTTCTGGAAGTCAGGCAATTGGCAATTATTCAACTGCAATTGGTGCAAATGCACAAGC
>Ga0208438_1000411_pt1 | contig 10406 bp, 8 predicted proteins | sample ColrivemetaGS545_FD_187607 | JGI IMG/M metagenome (GOLD analysis project Ga0208438, IMG submission 187607) | Estuarine microbial communities from the Columbia River estuary - Flood tide non-ETM metaG S.545 (SPAdes) (version 2) | ecosystem: Environmental > Aquatic > Marine > Intertidal zone >...
AGGTTAAAAGAACAGAAGAAGATGCTAAAAAATTAGCGGATAGTATTTTAAAAGTTGTAAAAAGAAATCGCAGTAAGTTTGCGAGAATGGCCAAAGATTTCTCTTCAGATAAGGGATCTTCAGAAAAAGGAGGTTTTTACGACTGGTTTAATTACTCTAGAATGACTCCAGGATTTAGAGACTTTGTTTTTGAAGGTAAAAAGAGAGACATAGGAGTTGTCAAAACACCATTTGGTTATCATGTAATTAAGATTGATGGGCAAAAAAATATTCAACGCGCTGTGAAGTTAGCAACCTTTAGTAGAAAAATACTTCCTTCTGAAACTACCGAAAATATTGTTTTTCAAGAATCAGAGCAATTTGCGTTATCAATTTCTAAGGATAAAAAGTTTTTTCAAGTAGCAAATGAAAATAAGTACCAAACAAAACCAGCAATTGGTTTGAAAGTTTTAGATGAAAATGTTCCAGGTTTAGGTAGTCAAAGACAAATTATTTCTTGGGCCTTTGGAAAAGAAATAACTCTTGGAGACTTTAAACGATTTGATTTAGAAGGAAGTCACGTGGTTGCCTTTGTGACTGCTAAAACCGAAAAAGGACTCTTATCTGCTGCAAAAGCAACCAATATTGTCAAGCCAATTTTAATGAATGAAAAGAAAGCAGCATTAATTGCTGAGAAATTTGATGGCACTACTCTTGAAGCAATTTCAAAAGAAAATGCTACGGTTATTAAAAACGCAAATGGTGTTACTTTAAAAAGCCCTACGTTAGTTGGAGCTGGTTCTGAGCCTAAAGTTGTTGGAGCAATGTTTACTGCAGAATTAAATAAAGTATACAAAAACATTACAGGTAAAAGAGGCGTATATGCTTTTGTATTGTCAAATAAAGAGTTACCAGCTGCGTTACCAAATTACGAATCTCTGAGAAAAAATATTTCTGCAGATAGAAAAAGAAAAACAACAGTCATTTATGAGGCAATCAAAAATGCTTCTGATGTTGAAGATAATAGAGCAAGTTTATATACTGCAAACTAAGCGATATATTTTATAAGTTACTTTAAACCGTTCAAATTTTGAACGGTTTTTTTTATGAGGGATTTTTAACTTTTTATTTTAAAAAATAACATTGATATTTCAATTTTAAGAGACGTAATAAAATGGTTCAAAGATTGTGCTCTTGAGAGGTTTTTAAGGGCTCTTTTCAGCGGAAAATAAATATAACGACCCTAAAAAAACCTCTTTGTAAAATCAAAGAGGTTTTTTGTGTATATTTAGTTAAGATTGAAGTTGTTATTTCTAACCATTCATAGAGATTAAAAACTCATCATTGTTTTTTGAGAATTTAATTCTCTCATTGATAAATTCCATCGCTTCAATTGGATTCATGTCTGCAAGATATTTGCGTAAAACCCACATTCTCTGAACGGTCTTTTCATCTAAAAGTAAATCATCACGTCTTGTAGAAGATTTAATTAAGTCGATTGCTGGATATATTCTTCTGTTAGAAATATTTCGATCTAATTGAAGTTCCATATTACCAGTTCCCTTAAATTCTTCAAAAATTACTTCATCCATTTTAGAGCCAGTTTCTGTAAGAGCGGTAGCAATGATCGTTAAGGAACCTCCGTTTTCAATATTTCTTGCAGCACCAAAGAATCGTTTTGGTTTGTGAAGTGCATTTGCGTCAATACCTCCAGAAAGAATTTTTCCCGATGCAGGAGCAACCGTATTATACGCTCTAGCTAAACGTGTAATAGAATCTAATAGAATTACTACATCATGGCCACACTCTACGAGTCTTTTTGCTTTTTCTAAAACGATATTTGCAACACGTACATGTTTGTCTGCAGGTTCATCAAAGGTAGAAGCAACAACTTCTCCTCGAACACTTCTTTGCATGTCTGTAACTTCTTCTGGACGTTCATCAATTAGCAACACAATCTGATAAACTTCTGGGTGGTTTAAGGCAATAGATTTAGCAATGTCTTTAAGTAACATTGTTTTACCTGTTTTTGGTTGCGCTACAATCATACCCCGTTGACCTTTTCCTAATGGAGAAAATAAGTCTATAATCCTAGTTGATAAAGAGCTTCCTTTTTCTGCTAGATTGAATTTTTCTTGAGGAAATAAAGGGGTTAAATGTTCAAAAGAAATACGATCTCTAACTATATTTGGATTTAATCCGTTAATTTTTGAAACTCTAATTAATGGAAAATATTTTTCACCTTCTTTCGGTGGACGAACATTTCCTCTTACCGTATCTCCAGTTTTTAATCCAAACAGTTTAATTTGAGATTGAGAAACATAAATATCATCTGGTGATGATAGATAATTATAATCAGAAGAACGTAAAAAACCATACCCATCTGGCATCATTTCTAGCACTCCCTCACTTTCTATAATTCCATCAAATTCGAAATCTGGATCTTTGTATCTATTTTTAGATTTATTACCCCGACCTACAGTGTTGTTTTTTTCCCTATTCGTATCTCTGCTAGGTTTATTTTTATTGTTTTGAGGTGAATTGTTTTTAGGATTGTTGTCGTTTCTTGGTTGATTAGGTTGATTTTGTTGATTTTGTTTCTTTTGTTGAACAGAATTTTGTGATGATAAAGGCTTCGTTTGCTCAACAGCTTTTTGAGGTTTGTTTACTTGCTGCTTATTAGCAGCAGGTGTCTCCTTATTGTTCTCTTTTGCTTCATTGGGTGTGTTTTTTTCAACACTTTCGATCTCTTTAGTAGTAGGAGTTGCCTCAATAATTTTAACCTCTGAAGGCTTTGCTTGGTCTTTTGAAGATTTTGCAACTCTTTTTCTCTTAGGTTTTTCAACTTTTGGCTCGCTTTCATTTGGAGTCACTGTAGCTTTGCCTTTTGTTGGATTTGCAGCTTGTATATCTAGAATTTGATACACTAAATCTAATTTTTTAAGTTGACTAATCTTTGTGAGCCCAATAGATTTTGCAATTACTTGTAAATCAGTAAGAGTTTTTGCTTTTAGTTCTGAAATTTCGAACATTCGTTATGTGTTAAGTTAAAATGTGAACCTTAATGATGTAAGATTGGTTATAATTTTTATTGATTTTATTTTATTGTATATAGTACTATACAAAATTTTATGTGTGGTTATGTTTTACAAATATATACAAATTTTTATAAGTTTTAGGTTTTCTTTTTTAAAAAGAAAACTCTACTTTTGTCCAGCTACTTTTTTAAGATGATTCAGAGAATACAGAGTATTTATTTATTATTAGCAACTGTTGCTTCGGGAGCATTAATATTTGTATTTAATTTATGGAATAATTTTAAAGAAGCAGTTTTTGCATTGGATTTGTTTTCAAGAGATTCCTATCTTTTAAAACTAATTCCTATGCTATTTTTGCTCTCTACTATTGCGAGCTTTCTTTCAATATTTTTGTTTCATGATAGAAAGTTGCAATTCGTTACAGGGCGGCTAATAATTTTGATCAATCTCTTTTTATTAGGAATATTGTCATATATATCTCTAACATTACCTGGAGAAGTTTCGATTTCGGAGAAAGGTATTGGGATGTTCTTACCAATTTTAGTCGTTTTATTTGTTGTTTTGGCAAATAAAGCTATAAAAAAGGATGAAGATCTTGTAAAATCTGTAGATAGATTGCGATAGACCTTACATATTAGTATATTTAGTGCGAAGAAAAACCGAGAAGTAAATTCTCGGTTTTTTTATTTTATAACTTTTTTCAAACACTCTCAAATTAATTTTTTTTTCAATAACTTAACAAAAAAAAATCATAAGTATCTGATAAATAAAAGATAAATACTCATATACACCAAAAACAGTGATGGAATTCACTGAAAACAGTGAGTTGAAAATTTCACTGTAAATAGGTATTGTGTAGTTTTTATAGGTGCTTTAAATTTGTTGTGTAAAATGAAAGAAAAGATACATGTCCATGTGGCTGATGATCACAAAATATTAATAGAAGGGATTATTGCTGTCATAAATACCGACAAAGATATTAAGATCAAAGGATATTCTTTAACTGGTCAAGAAGTTATAGATTGGTTCAGTAAAAAAAGAAATACGGCGGATGTTTTGATTTTAGATATTTCAATGCCGATTATAGATGGCTTCCAGGTATTAAAGTATTTTAAAAACAACAACATAGACCAAAAAGTTATTATTTTATCTAGCTATGATGATCTTAGAATAATTCAAGAAGTTTTAAGTCTGGGTTGTAAGGGATATATTTCGAAAAGCGAAGCTGGTGAGCACATCTTAAATGCGATTAAATCAGTTTCAAAAGGTGATCAATATTTTAGTACAGATATACAGTCTGCTTTGTTGAAATCCTTGTCAGGAGAAATTGTAGCAAAAGGAAAAATTCCAGATAAATTCTTGATAGATAGTTTAACAGAAAGAGAACTTCATGTCTTGAAGTTGATTACAAAACAATACAGTTCAATACAAATGGCTGAAGCGATGTTTCTTAGCATTTATACAATAGAAACATACAGAAAGAGTTTGTTAAAAAAATTAAATGTAAAAAATTCCGTAGGTTTAGCAATGTATGCGTTTAAAAATAAGATAGTATGATTCACTCTCTCTCCTCAAAATAAGTAATTAGTTTATTTGAATAAATATTATTTTACAGCATACATTCTAGATCTACAAAATATTAAATATAATTAATTTAAACACTAACCCCCTAACTATGAAAACCCTTAATTTTTTTACCTTTTTGGTAACGTTCACATTGCTTTTTTCTTCTTGTTCAACAAATGAAACTCTTTTGTCAGAAGAGCCATCTTCAGATTTATTAGACACCTATAAAATAGGTAGAGATGAACATGGAGCTTATTTTTTAGACTATTCCATAAAAGAAAATACTCAAACTGAAACTGTTATTGATCCAAGCACAAATACGAAAAATATTTATTTGTATCCTTCAGACAATAATTCAAGCAAAAGAAAATTTACTCAAGATTTAACAATAGAAGACAATCAATTTAACGTTGGTTTTGTAAATATGAAATCTGCCCATCAACCTCAAATTAGCATTATAGATGATAACCGTTTTTTAGCGAAGAGTTCGAAGGTTAATAAATTGGATAAGTATACTATCTCCAAAAACAAAGAGGGCATTATTATATTAGACTTTTCTGTAAAAAAGAATGTTAGAGTAGATTTTGTTTTTAATGAAGCATCAAAAATTCATGAAATCCATTTAGAGCAAGGAAAGTCTCCAAAAACAGTTTTTTCTAGAGTTTTAGAAAAAGTAGATGGACAAGCTCTAAAACTTGATTTTATAAATCATAACAATACTTTTAAAACAGGAGATGATCCTGATGATCCAGATGGTTTAGAATCTAACAGAAAACCAAGAATCATTATAATTTAATACGGATAATGATTTGAGAATAAGGTTGTTGTTAATTGCCTTGGTGCTTGTTACCATGTACCATACCCATTCAACAACAAAAGAAGTTGTAATCCATACAACTTCTTTTGTTGTTCAAAAAACGGATACCCTTTCTGTTGGTTATTTAAAGGCTAGTAAATACTACGGTTCCAAAAATTATATGGATGCTTTACGTATTTCTTTAGAATTATTACATGACAACAATTCATTAACTCCTTATGAGCTAGTTTTAACAAACAAACTTGTCGCAGATATTTACTTTGAATCTCGAAATAGTAAAAAGGCTCTTAAATACTATAAACTAACACTTAATTATCTCAAGGTTTATAAAAGAGCTCAATTAGATGTAAACACCCCTAGTTCACTAGATTTGAGTTCAGCGATGAATCTCATAGAGGCTAAAACTCTTTTAGGAATAGGAACTTCTTTTTATCGTTTAGAAGATACAAATACTTTAAAAATATCTTTAGACAGTGCTTTGTATTATTATGAAAAAATATTGACTGTTAAGGGATTGAATCGAGAAATTCTAGAGGTGAAGTCCAGAGCCTACACAAATTTATCGGGTATTTATATGAGTAATAATCAATATGAGAAAGCAAAGATGGTCGCTAACAAAGCGATAGAGATTCATAGAAATCAAAATAACAAAGTACATGAGGCAGCGGCTTTGGGTAATTTAGCGAGTATTTTTATTAGTGAGAAAAGTTACCACAAATCAAAAAAAACTATTTTTAAAGCATTAGATCTAATTAGAAATACACAAACAACAAAGGCATTTGAAGTTAAAGAACTCTTGTATTTTAATTTGGCATTTAATTTATACAAATTAAAAGATTACAAGAGTTATGACTTTCAATCACAATCCTACAGAATAAAAGATAGTTTGAGGGAAAAAGAGTACCGGAAAATGATTTCTGAAATTAATCAGAAGTTTAACTTTGATGTTCAAAAAAAGGCGCTTATACGAGAGGAAGAAAATAAGCGATCTCTTGTGGCTACAGGAAGTTTACTCGTAATTTTTTCATTATTATCGGGGTTGTATTATTATAAACTACGTCAAAAGAATTTAGGGTTACAATTGACTCAAACAAAATTAATTCAAGATCAAAATATAGAAAAAATAAAATCTGAATCTCAAGTTAGAATTTTAAATGCGACCATAGATGGCAAAGAATCTGAAAGAAAACAAATTGCAGAAACATTACACGATAGTGTAAGTACCTTGTTGTCTTCTGCAAATCTTCACTTACAAGCAACACAGAGTAAATTTAATGGCAAAACACCTGAGGAGATTGATAAAACCCAAAAAATTATAGTAGAGGCGTCACAGGTAATAAGAGAGTTGTCTCACACATTGGTTTCTTCAGTTCTATTAAAATTTGGATTGGAATTTGCGATCAATGACATGGCTCAAAAATATTCGAATTCACAAATTGAAATCGAAACCAATCTAGGTATGATTGGGAGGTATCACCAGAATTTTGAAATTAAAACCTATAATATTATTCAAGAGTTTCTTAACAATATTTTAAAGCATAGTAAAGCAGAAAAAGCCTTTATTAATTTAAAGGAAGTAAAAGGCGAGTTGATTTTAAAAATTTCAGATGATGGTATAGGCTTCGATAAATCCAAAATAAAAAACACAGAAGGACTTGGTTTAAACCAAATTGAGGCTAGAGTAGAAATGATGAAAGGAGACTTTGATGTGTATTCTTCTATAAATAACGGAACTCTTATTTCGGTGAGATTACCAATTTTGAAAAAAGAGCCCATTAACCACGTTTAGAAAGTTCAATAATTTCCATATTTTTTATTTCACCATTATCCAAACTAAAACGCAGCATTGTTCGTATTTTGTGAAATCCGTAGTTTCCTGCTGCTCCAGGATTTAAGTGAAGTAAGTTTAGTTTTTTATCGTATTGTACCTTTAGTATATGAGAATGCCCAGCAATAAAAATTTTTGGAGGGTTTCGTTTGAGATCTTCACGAATTCTTTGATGATACCTATTAGGATAGCCGCCAATATGAGTCATCCAAACCGATATTTTTTCAATTTCAAATTTTGTGTCTAGAGGAAATTCTGATCTTGCTTCAGCGTCATCAATATTCCCAAAAACTGCACGCAGGGGTTTTATTTTTTTTATTGTGTCTGTAACCTCTAGATTTCCGATATCTCCTGCATGCCAAACTTCATCTGCTTGTTTTACAAACTTTAAAATTTGGTCATCTATATAGCTATGAGTGTCAGATAATAGTAAAATTTTTTTCATCGAAATAAATAGTAAGAAAAATTTAACGTCTCTTAGAACTTCAAATGTAATCATAACAAAATAATTTCCGTAATTTTGGGTTCTTCAAAAAACAATATTTCTTGAGATATTTTATAGAGCTTTCTTACAATGGGAAAAATTATCACGGTTGGCAAATTCAACCTGACGTTATTTCTGTTCAAGAAAAACTAAATAGTGCTGTAAGTACCGTTCTACAAGAAAAAATTGAAGTGGTTGGAGCAGGAAGAACAGATACGGGAGTTCATGCATCACAAATGATTGCTCATTTTAATGTGAAAAAAGAATTAAAAGGGGATGTGTCATACAAGCTAAATTCCCTGTTGCCGCATGACATTGTTGTTCACAAGGTATTTCTTGTTGATGCCGATCGGCACGCTCGTTTTCATGCAGTTAGTAGGAGTTATGAGTATAAAATATGGTTGGGCAGAAATCCTTTTTTATTAGATTTTTCATGGCAACTTCATTCTCAGGAACTGAATGTTGATTTAATGAATGCTGCTGCAAAATTATTATTAGAACATACAGATTTTCAAACTTTTTCGAAAGTGAAGACAGATGTTCATACCTACAATTGTGATGTTACTGAAGCTGTTTGGAGGCAAAATGGGGAGGAACTTATTTTTTATATTAGTGCCAATCGTTTTTTAAGAAACATGGTCAGAGCGATTGTTGGAACTCTTGTGGATGTTGGTTTGGGGAAAATTACGAAAGATGATTTTAGAAAAATTATAGAAAGTAAAAATAGGAGTAATGCAGGACTCTCAGTTCCTGCAAAAGGATTATTTTTAACAAATATCAACTATTAGCTTTGGCAGATACAACAGGAAAGAAGTTCGATTTCAATATTTTTTTAAGACTAATGTCTTTTGCGAAACGGTATAAATTAAATTTTTTTATTGCGACTACGTCTACTATTTTGTTAGCGTTGGTTTCATTATTAAGTCCTTATTTAATCAAAGAAACGGTAGATAAATATATTACTGAAAAAGATACACAAGGTCTTATAAATAATGTGATGTTAATGTTTGGGGTTGTTCTTATAGAAACCTTACTTCGGTTCACTTATATTTATTTTGCAAACTGGGTTGGTCAACATATTATCAGAGATATTAGAGCCAAGATATTTAGACATATTCTACAATTTAAAATGTCTTATTTTGACAGAAATTCTGTTGGTAAACTCGTGACCAGAGTTGTCTCCGATATAGAGACAATTGCTGCTTTTTTTAGTACAGGTGTTTTTACCATAGTCAGTGATGTCTTGCAAATGTTTGCAATAACAGCATTAATGTTTTATTTCAACTGGAAGTTGGCATTCATAGCGTTGTCTGTTTTACCTATTTTAATATATGCAACAAGAATTTTTCAACAAGCGATAAAGGCAACGTTTCAAGAGGTGAGAAATCAAGTGGCAAATTTAAACGGATTTGTTCAAGAAAGAGTCACTGGTATGAAAATTGTGCAACTCTTTAATAGAGAAAGAATTGAGTATGAAAATTTCAATGCGATCAATAATAAGCATAAAGAGGCCTATGTAAAAACCATATGGTATTTCTCGATTTTTTTCCCAATTGCAGAAATTTTGTCATCTATAGGTATTGGTTTGATTGTTTGGTTTGGGAGTAAACAAATTATTGAAGGCTTTGTTGCTGGTCCAGGAACAGTAATGGCATTTGTACAAATGGCACAAATGTTATTTAGACCTTTACGACAAATTGCAGATAAATTTAATCAATTACAAATGGGAATTGTCTCCGGAGAGCGAGTTTTTAAAGTGATTGACACACAAAGTAGTATTGTTAAAAATGGAACAATCCATGTAGAAAAATTAGAAGGGAACATCAATTTTAGAGACGTTAAATTTAGTTATGTCAAAGATGAAGAAGTTTTAAAGGGAATTTCTTTAGATGTGAAAAGTGGACAAACCATTGCAATTGTGGGTGCAACAGGAGCGGGGAAATCAACGATTATTAATTTAATAAATCGTTTTTATGAGATAGATAGTGGTACTGTTTGTATAGATGATATTCCCATACAAGAATATGCTTTAGAAAATTTAAGAACACAGATTGCGGTTGTATTACAAGATGTTTTTCTGTTTTCAGATTCAATTTTTAACAACATTACGTTAAAAAACCCTAACATTTCTTTAGAAGAAGTGAAAAAAGCAGCGAAACAAATTGGAATTCACGATTTTATCATGACACTCCCAGGAGCCTATCAATACAATGTAAAGGAACGTGGGGCAATGCTGTCCTCTGGTCAGAGGCAGTTAATCGCTTTTTTAAGAGCTTACCTTAGTCAGCCTAGTATTTTAATTTTAGATGAAGCTACTTCTTCCGTAGATTCCTATGCAGAACGACTAATTCAATATGCAACAGAAACGATAACGAAAGGACGCACTTCTATCATTATAGCTCACAGATTGGCAACCATCAAGCAGGCAGATAAAATTATTGTAATGGACAAAGGACGCATCGTAGAAGAAGGAACTCATGATGAATTATTGCAAAGAGAAAACGGATACTATAAAAATTTATACGACAAGCAGTTTGGTACTAAAAAAGCCTCTTAAAATTAGATCAGATCTTTTTTGAGTTTTTCGTTCAGTTCTAAATAATCAGAATACAATACAAAACCACCATCTTTTATATAAGAAATTTCTCCAGTTTCCTCTGAAACTAGCAAACAAACTGCATCTGTTTTTTCAGA
>Ga0208438_1000415_pt1 | contig 10371 bp, 9 predicted proteins | sample ColrivemetaGS545_FD_187607 | JGI IMG/M metagenome (GOLD analysis project Ga0208438, IMG submission 187607) | Estuarine microbial communities from the Columbia River estuary - Flood tide non-ETM metaG S.545 (SPAdes) (version 2) | ecosystem: Environmental > Aquatic > Marine > Intertidal zone >...
AACGTAAGTCAAGAAAGTCTAAGAAGTCATCAGCTCCTAAACGTAAGTCAAGAAAGTCTAAGAAGTCATCAGCTCCTAAACGTAAGTCAAGAAAGTCTAAGAAGTCATCAGCTCCTAAACGTAAGTCAAGAAAGTCTAAGAAGTCATCAGCTCCTAAACGTAAGTCTAAGAAATCCAAGTATAGAAAGGGTTAATATTTATATAAATCTTAACTATAATAATAAATATTATAGTTAATGATTAAAATTAAACATCTGTATGACAAAACAGATGACGTGTACCAGAACTAATATGGATTTTTTCCATTTGTTCTACAAATTCTCCAACAATATGACCGTCTTCATTTGAATAATAAACCTTTCTTATACCTAGTTTACATAGTTTTTCAATGCATTGAGTACATGGTCTTGAGTTGCATAAAGCGAGATTTTTATTGATTCGTATAACGAGAATATCCATGCCACGAACCTTTTTTTTGGGAAGTCGTTTGAAAACGGTGATTTCAGCATGCATTGTTTTATAATAAATTTGATTATTTATTTTTATTTCTTTTATAAATTTATTTGATCCAGATGAATAAATTGTATCACCGGACATTAAGGCAGCAGCATGTTTATAATAAACAATTGATTCAACAGCTATCTTTTTCAGCAATCTAATTGGTTCTTCAAACTTATGATTATACATATTATTGTCGACTATTCCCATATAGTTAGTTGATTATATATTATATATTCATTTTTTTTCAGATGCTGATATATGTTTCTTTGAGTTCCAAATTAAATCCTGCATTATCTTTTTCCCATATATTTTTAATATCTAAAACAATGTTACTATATGAGCATCCAATTCTTGGTATTATAAATTTCTCTTCTATATTGTTAAATAAACTTGTAATATGGTATTTTCCGCTTGTATTAGGTAAAAAACATTTAATATAAAAATAGTCGCCTTTCTCATAATAAAAAGGTGATACATTATCTATAGGGTTATGCGCCTGTTTCTTATATATATTTACTAACGATTTGTTAATATATTTTAACATGGTATATAAGTTTAAATTATCATATTTATTAAAAGAGAATGATATATTTTTTTTAAATGAATCAATCCATGTAATTTTTGGATTATATAATTTAAGACCTATTGTAGGAGTAAAGAAATAATTTTTACCTAAACCTCCTCTTTGATGTTTTTCAATTAATTTTAATGTATCGGATGAAATTAAATCATTCATAACTTCGCTATTTAGAATGAATCTTCCAGACATTACTATTAATAATAAATAAATTTTATTCTGAATTTGTACTCGTTTTTGTTCTACAACAAAATCTACAACTAGGACATTTTGTACTTTGTTTTGTCAACCATTCTTTTATACACGAATTATGATAAATATGATTACATTGTAATTGAATTAATGATTTATTAGATAAATCTTCCTTTTGCAAATCTTCTAAACAAATATTACATTGTTTATTTTCTATTAGTGTTTTATCACTAACTATATCCAAATCATTAAATTCATCTGTAGATAATGTAACCTTGACATCTTCTAAATCATTAAAATTATCATCCATAAACTGATTGAAATTAGTGAATAATGATTCAAATATTGAGTCTGTTAAATTAGTTGTTAACTGTAAATCTAATGAATTCCAAATCGATGATTGAATGGTATCGGAACTATCGTATCTGTCGTATCTGTCGGAACTATCGGAACTATCGTATCTGTCGTATCTGTCGTATCTTTGTACATATGGATAATTACTATTTCTTTCACTCTCATTATCACTAAAACGTGCAAGTATAGGTGCACGTGGTGGATGTGGAGTAGATATAATATTAGGCGGTGCATTACTTTGTGTACGTGACATATTACGTGGTTGTACACGAGATGAGCGTCGTATACGTTGATTTCTTAAAATATTTCTTTGTTCATCTGGGTACAACTCTATAGTTCTACGTAAAAGATATGCATTATTAATTATACTTTGATTGAGACGAAATTCAGGTGTATGTTCATACTCTGTATTAAATGGTACTTCATTTACATCCTCAATAAATCTTTCGAATAAATTATTTATGTCGTCATCCCAATCCATGGTATGAAGAAAATCTCTTATATAATTCATATTATCCTTATAGAATAAAAAAATTTCAATTATTACTTAAATCGAAAAATTAAACATCAGTTCTTTTAAATCTTTTATTTATATTATCTTCATTAACATAATCAGTAGATGTTAATAATCTATTATCTAGTGCAGCTTGAACTAAAGACTGATCACCGTACATATCTTGAAATTGTAAAATCATTTTCTTATCATTTTCAATCTTTAATTTTAATTCTAATTCCTGTTTTTCCAACAATATTTGTTCTTGGGTTTTAAAGTTTTGTTTTCCGTAATTACTGGAATCCATATCCATATTTCTGTGTTGCATTTGTAATTCAATTTGACGTTGAGATTCTTGTTTGCTTAATGGTTTAACTTTTTTGGATGTTTGTGCTTCAAAATTATCCGGTAATGCTACTTTTTCATTTGGATTTTTAGCAACTTCAAATGATTTTTTATAATCAGAATAAGTAGTATCATAATATCCAACTCCACTTTGACCATATGTATCACCAACTATCATTAAACCATTATAACTACTTACACTTGCTGCACTTCCTACATCTCCACTATTATACCCATTAAAACCATCTGTTGATTTATGATAAATACCAACCTCCATATTACTATTTCCGTGTTGTTGTTGTTGATACTCAAATAATTTATTAAAATCATTGCTATTAAATTGTTTTGTATCAAATAGTTGATATGGCTTATACTTAAAATTATCATATTCTTTGGTATCTTTTAATCTAGGATCCGTCTCATAACCAAAGTCATTTGGTGATTTTACATGTAAATTATCAAATTCATCATTAAACATATCTAATTCATTTGAATTATCAATATTTTTAGGTTTTAATTTTGTAATATTTACAACTTCAATATGTTCTCTTTTTTTACTGTGATTAACGGAACGCTTTCTATTAATAATATATTCGTAAGATTCTACAAGTACTTTAAAATGTAAATGAGCTTGTTTAATTTTCTCTGGTTCTTTTGTTTTTATCTTATCCGGATGCCACATTTTAGCCTTTTTTCTAAAAGATTTAGTTATAAAATCTTCATTATCATCCGGAACTACATCTAACATAAAATATGGATTGAAGCTTTCTCCATTTATTATTATTTTATCCATCTTAGTATAATGTTATATCTTAAAAATGTTACAAAAATTAAACGAAATTATAAATATGTTATAATTTAGTTATTATGTTTTAAGTACCATACCATGCCAATGGTGACCTGTCTTTTTTTATAGATAAGTATTTAATATATATTTTATCACATTTTCTTTAAAATTCATGTGTAATAATTCATGAGAAACATTTAATTCTTTTCTACATGACAACGCTGTTTCCTGTTTGTTTTTGATGTAAACTAATTTTTTCTTTAAAATATTACCATATATTAAAAATTCCAAGTCTTTATATGTAATATTTATATCACTTAAATCATGAAATAGACACTGTGTAATATCATCTAAAGACGTATTAATAACATCTTTAGTCAAATATTTATAAAGTGTAATAATATTATTACGTTTACAGTCATGTTGTCTCCAAACTAAATAATTAAGAGTTTCATATTCTTTATCAAATTCTGCATATTTAGCATAAATGGTAAAATCAAAGTCAATATCGTGTTTTATAAATTCTTTTGTAAATAATCTTGAAACATAACTAGACATAGTCGTAAGTGTTTTATTCATATTTCCATTATAAAGGTCTGGATAATCTGACGTATTATAAAATACCATATGAATTTCATTATTGAATGTATAAATCATAGATGGATTAAATCTATTATAACAAGTTTTAGATACACTTAATAGAATGTCATTATAAGTTTTAAACCGAGTGATTTTTTCTGTAATAGTATTACATGGGAAATTCAAATATTCAAGAATGTCCTTTGACTTTAAAGAAATAACACGTGGTTTATATTCTGAAAAGTTATTATTATTGTGTTCATTTAAAAGTGATTGCATCCGTATTTCCAGAGATACTGGAGTATCTTTATTCATAATGCTTGTCTTAAGATATGATACTAATTCATCCATGTTGTATAATTATATATATTTTTATTAATATAATAATAAATATAATTTCATTTTGTTTTTACTACGCTATTTTAAAATCTATTTAAAAATAATTTTACATACATTATATAAATAATATGGATTCTTATTGCGAATATAATTCTTGGAGCGAAATTTATTTTACACAACTTTTTACAACATTAGGACTAATGTCAGGAATGTTGATTAGTGGCACAGTTGCAGTTCCAGTAGTTAGTTATTATTCAAAAGGGTTGATTAAATATTTCAAGGCAGAATAAATTATTCCTTCTTTTTAGGAGTTCTAGGTTTTCTTACTTTTTTAGGTTTAGCTTTATCAAAAATAGGAGTTTCTTCTTCTAATTGTTTATCTCTAATAGAGAATAAATCATCTTGAATTTCCTTACCATTTACTTCTTTAAATGTCATATTTATTATAACTACTTTATTTTTTAATTTTAAATTCAATTTATTAACTCTTTATAATAGTCAATTGCTTCAGATTTAATAAAAAAATAGTCTAATCTCTTTTCAAATACTAAATGCCAATTAGTTTTTCTTTTATTTGATGTTAAATCCATATTATATTTAGAACTCATAATTGTTTTGACATTGATTATTGTTATTTTATTATTTTCTTGTATGCATTTTCTAAATATTTTTGAAATTTTAGTTGATGGATTTTTAACCCAATTATTAATTTGTGATTTTATTAATTCAGAATTTGCTACTAATTCTTTTGGTGAAGATTCATTACCAGTAAATGGAAATTTTGAATGACTCATACCTACAAAACAACCAAAATATGTTAACTTGCATACATCTTGAATATTTAAACCGGTAATATTTTCTATATTTTCAATTAATACATCTTTAAATACACTAGATATAGTATTTCTACACATTATTTTATTTTTAGTAACAAAGTTATTATTTTTAACCCAAACGAGAAAATCATCTAAGATTTCCTTTCGTGAAACTTTGTTTTTTGGATTATTTGTAATTGTTATAAATTCTTTAATATAATTATCATATACTGATTTATCAAAGAATTCTAATTTTTTATTCATACTTTTAACTTCAAAACCAATAAATCCAGAACACTTTGGAAAATAGATACCCCGTTTTCTATCTGAAAATGAAAGACCTTGTTTATATTCTAATTTGGTTATATCACTTATTATGTTTGTAATTTCTTTTTGAAATGACGTACTCCAATTACCTGTATCTAATTTTATATGAGCATTTTCATTAGGAAATAATAACTTATACCACTCGTAAAAATCGTTGCATATTAGTTCGGTACTAATTTTGGCATTAGGAATTATTATTGCATTTTCTGTAAACCATTGTTCATAAATATCTTTACTTATATGATTTCGTGCTTTATTAGTATTAAGGAGTCTATTCGAACGATACCTGCTTACAAATTCTATTAAATTATCAACTGATTCTTCAATATGGTAATTATCATATACTATAATAGCAAAATCAACAATTTGTTTCATTCTTTCATAACTAACCGTAAACCATTCTGGTTTGGAAAGTTTAAATGGTTTTAATAATAATATAACTAATTTTTCAATTAAACTAGCATTTGGTGTTTCGTAGGTAAAAACAAATTCAAATTGTGGATTACTTGACTTGTGTTGCTCGCCTCTTAATAATATATCTGTCTTATTAGTCTGAGTATTAATTCCAATTTTATGTACGTTTTTAATTACAGGATTATGACCGATATAAAGTATTGGTACGGTTTCTTGTTCTTTTAATTGAGCTATATATTTATCTTTTTCTCCAAGTAATTTTACTGTATTTTCTTGTTCTTTTTTAATTTGTTGATCTTTTTCTAGTAATAATTGTTTTTGTTGTTCTATTTCTTGCTTTATTATTTTATTATGAATATTCTCTAATTTCACATAATATTTCCTAATTTCTTTACCTTTATCTGTTTTTGCTAACATACATAAGCTTTTGAATGTATCTACATTTAACATAATTTGTTCACTGCCAGAACCACCCCAACTTGATTTTTCCTTAGGGAGAAGTGAAGTTTTATAGTCTTCATCTAATGTAAAATTACTCTTAATTGTTTTCATCGCATTTCCCTTATTCGCAAACCCAATCATTTTAAAGATATTTTCCAAGTTAATTGGATAGTCATTTGTTGGGTGGTAATTCATATAAATATATAGATTTGCAATATACCATTGTTGTTCTTTTTCAGTAAATTCTGTATTTAATAAATCAATCATTTTCGATTGATATTCATCACTTAAACTAATAGTAGTTTTGCTATTTTTAACTAATTCCGTAAAATTAATAGTTTCTGGTGTAACAAGTTCGCTAGGTTTCTTTTTAATTAAAATATTCATCTTAATAATTTTATTATAATAAATATAATTATTTTTAAATAAGATTTTGAACGGATTTCAATTAATTTGTAAGACTTTTTTACGTACTTTTTTGGGTTTTTCATCAATTTCTTCGATTTCTTTTATTTCGACTTTATTTTTTATAGAAAATTGTTGTAAAATAATATCTCTATCTCCTTTACTAAAATCGTATTTCTTATATTCAACTTGTTGTTTAAGAAGACTATTATCTTTAATGTAATCTAAGAACGGTCCTTCAGCATATTCTTTACTTTGTTGAATTAATTTACGTCCAACAGCTGTAACAATACTACCTAATTCTTTTAGAATTAGATTACCCTGACCTCTTCCTAAAAATCCATAAGTTGAATTCAATGATACCTTAATAGCTAATTGAGTGGAGTTAAGAATATCTTCCAGCAATTTATCACCATTTTCGTAAGCCTTTGCCATTTCACGTTTTACTTTTTTACGTTCTGCATAAAGTTCTTCTAATAATGCTGGTAAAACACCTTGATTAATTTTAACTTTTTCGCCATTTATTTCTTCTATATGTGGTTGAACAACTACATAGTTATAACTGACATCTTTCTTTTGAAATTTTTCAGAGTCATCACGGCTAGTTTTAATTGGGTCATGTACACGACAATAATATACAATTTTATCCAATGAACTAGTATCAAATAAATCTATACTTTTATTAAATATTGATAGCTCTTTTTCTTTAGTTCTAATTTTAGTTTTTATTTTCTTTTGTTCCTTGATATCCTCTAATGATTCGCATTCTATTTCTAAATCTTCAATATCTCTTTTTAAATGTTCTAATTCTTGTCTTTTAGATACTTCAAAATATGCTTGTTTACCACAAACATTACCTTTATTTTTACCACTTTTACCAATACCTTCGCATGCATGTTTCAAAGTATATTCAATTTTATCATCCCATTTAAGTCTCTCGTATCTAATTTTTGACCCATTAACTTCTTCTTCAAAAATACCTTCTTCTTCTGATTTTGGCATATATTCTGAATGTCTAACAAATGATGAATAACATAAATTACGACTAATCATAATAGTAGGATACAAACTTGCAAAATCCAATACCGCAATATTCTCATTATACATACCTGGAGTTGCATCTAAAACTGTTGCTCCTGTAAAACTTGTATCTACAAGGTCATCGCCATTACTAAGTGATACATTAACAAAAGAATTCTGTTTATACGTAAATTTCGATGTAAACAGTTCTGGCTCCTGTAATTCTGTATTACTCAGTACTATAAATGTCGTTTCATCTACAATTTCTGAAATTTTACCATTAATTGTAACTAATTTACCATACGAATTCTTATTTCTACCACAATTAATTTGTACATATTCATTAATGTGCTCTAAGTCAAGTTCATGTTCAACTTTAGTTTTCACTATAATTGGATAACTGTCTTCATTAAAATTAGTATGTGGTACCAAGAAATCCATTTGACGTGCCTTACGTAATAATTGGGAAAATACCTTAATCGTCTGACCTCTTGTAGTTAAAAAACCAATAGGTACAAAAGTAACATTTGCCAACTGGATAATCGTAATTAACACAAGCTGTTTATCAACCAACTTTTGTAATAGTTCTGTATCTTTAATACAATATTCTCCAATAATACGTATCTTTTCAGGTGTTCCATCATCATAATATTGAAAGATTTGTTTAGCACTTACATCATTTTTTCCTTCTTTTAAAATTTCATTTGCAATATAATCTAACTTGTAACTTGGATATTTCTTCATACCACGTTTATAATGAATCAACAAATCATAATTCAACCGACCTGGAATATAAAATCTGACAAAATCTGAATCACCATATGCACTTGAACTAAATGTTTCTTTCTTTTGAACTGTAGGGACATTTAAAAGTCTACTTAATTTCGATAATACATAACCATCTAATCCATACAATTTTGCACGTTCGTAAAGATATCTACAATCGAACGTGTCACCGTTATATGTATACATAATATCTGGGTCCATCTCACAAATTAAATCTGCCCATCTTTTAATCAAGTCCTTTTCAGTTTTGCATTCTTCAACTACAATAGGTACATCGTCTTTAACTACAATAGACTCACATTTTTTTAATGTCAATAAATGTTTAACCAATGTATTTGATTCTTTATAATATTTATATGTTGTAGCTATTTGATAAATAACATTAGGATATTCATTACCTACTTTTTTAGATGGGTCTGGAAACGTTCTATCATACGAATATGTTTCAATATCCCAACTTGCCTGTAAAAAATTAGCAATATCTTTTTTGTCTTTGAGCGATACCACGTCTTTCCAATGTATCGAAACTTCAATTTGACTAGATGCAGAATCTTGTGATATTTCAATTTTATTTCTTGGTAATTTAATCCATCCAGCCATCAAAATATCTTTAATATGACAAAATCTCATAAATGGTTCAAAATTACTCTCATATAATTTATATTTCATTGCTTTACTATTAATACCTGGAACAATAACTGGATTTTTAAATATATATTTACTTTTATTCATTGCTGTATAATTATTAAATACTAATCTGAGAAATCTATACTTTCTTCCATTTCTAAAACCATACAAATCTTTCTTTTCAATAATACTACATTTGTCTTTTAATAAACAATCAGAAAATGATACAAATTCACCATTTATCTTAACCTTTGATAATTGATAACTTTTTTTTATAAAATCAACAAATGTATTTAACTGTACTTTATTAAAACGATCAGGGACTTTTATATAATAAAATGGCGTAAAACTATGAATCTTACAAGTAATAGAGATACCCTCTGTTGTAACACCAAAACATCTCATAGTATATCTATCTAAACACTTTTCTAAACTACTTGAAGAGCCTTCACTCGAATCATCATCAATAACTCCAGACTCATCTTGTGTATGCCATTCAATAATTTGAAATTCTAAATCATCTGTTTTCGATATGGTGTTTTTAATATACTTGTTTTTATAATATCGTTCCATCACGTGTAATCTTATTAACTTATTCTATTATTTCATTTTTTAATTAACACCGCAAAATTTATTTATGAAATTGTTATGAAATTGTTATGAAATTGTTATGAAATTGTTATGAAATTATTATGAAATTCTCGATATAACTATCGTCGAAGAAATAGGTGTTTCTCCAGCTATTGCTGGCGTAAAATCAATTACTATATTACCATTAGAATTTCCAGCAAATTGTAGTGCAAAGATATCACCACTAACTATACTCATAATAAATATATTATTCCATATTTGATTTATAGAAGATGATTGAATATTTTCTGTTGTAGCCGTTCCTAGAAGTTCACTTCCATTTATAATTGCTCTTACTGACGCAACACGCGCACCACCAGTAGCAGACATAACTACAGTGTACGCAACTTTATACAAACCAGTTTGGTTACATGTTAAATTTCCAGTCCCTATATTATATGTCCATCCATCAATAATAACCGGGATAGTATAAATAATATTTTGAAACGTATTTGTACCTACTACTGTCTGTGTATTAGTTTTCACAGCCCATATATAATTTTGGGCTGTAACTGAACTACCAGGTGGCCCCTGTGGACCAATAGAACCTTGCGTTCCAGTTAAACCAGGTGGCCCCTGTGGACCAATAGAACCTTGCGTTCCAGTTAAACCAATTGGACCTTGTGGACCTTCAGGACCAGTTAAACCAATTGGACCTTGGATTCCCTGTGGACCAATTGGACCTTCAGGACCAGTTAAACCAATAGAACCTTGTGGACCTTCAGGACCAGTTAAACCA
>Ga0208438_1000428_pt1 | contig 10172 bp, 5 predicted proteins | sample ColrivemetaGS545_FD_187607 | JGI IMG/M metagenome (GOLD analysis project Ga0208438, IMG submission 187607) | Estuarine microbial communities from the Columbia River estuary - Flood tide non-ETM metaG S.545 (SPAdes) (version 2) | ecosystem: Environmental > Aquatic > Marine > Intertidal zone >...
ATTCCCCAAGCTATGTTAGTAAAACCATTGTTTCCACCATTATTTTCAGTTAATTTAACTCCATTAGCAAAAACTTTCCAGTTATCATTAACATAGTCGCCAGTTACACAGTGAGATCTCCAGCCGTTACCAGTAGGGCCTCCGCTGCTCCAGACCCAGTTGTTTGCATGATAAGCATTTTGATTTCCTTGCCAGTTACCCATTAACCAGTTAGTATCATCAGATAATAATCTTCCGCTGCTTAAAATTCTAGCAAAAACAAATACTGTATATGGAACTGTACTTCTTGTAAGAGGAAATTTTACATAATCATTAATCCCATCTGTAGCGATATATCCTCCAGAGGAATCAGTACCAAAAGATGCTCCATTATTCATCACGCCATTGTATTGTGTATTTACTAAGTTATATAAAATACTTCCAGATCCAGGATAGGAATTTAAATTATTTGGGTCAATGTAAAGCATTAGCCCTGATTGAACAATTCCTGAAACATATCTGTTACTATATACTGCATAATTACTCATCACTTCAGTATCAGATAAAGCTCTATTATAGATATGAACAGTACCGATAGAACCTTGCATACAACCATCAGTGCCATTTCTTGAGCCTATAATTAGCTTGTTATTTAATGAATTCGTGAAGGTTGTAGAGTTTGTAATTGTTGATACTAAATTACCACCAATATATAATTTCTTTTGTGTACCGTTAAATGTAAGAGTAGCGTGATACCATTTATTTATTTCTAATGTTGGTCCATCTGTAATTGTTAGCATTTCTTCAGTATTAGAAGCACCATTACCAAATAAATATCCTAATTTCCCAGTATCGTTAACAAAGAAAGCAAAAGGATTGTCAAAAGCATATCCTGTTTGATTGATAGCGATTAATCTTCTAAATTTAGTTCCTTGGCTTGTAAAAGTTGATATTTTAAAATTCACTATAATTGTAAAAGCTGTGGGACTTAATGGTTGAGAATTAAAAGAAATATAATCGTTAGTGCCATCAAATACAATAGTTCCTTCGCTGGCTGAATTATATGTAGGACCATTTGTTAGGAATCCATTATTGTAATTTCCGCTAATATCCACCCAGTTAGAGCCAGTGCCAGAATATGATAAACCTTTACCAGCATCTAGATATAACTTTAATCCATCATAAGGAATAAAGTTCTTTTCTTTTTTAGATCTGATGTATGTATTAGAATCTACAGTGAATGTTTTAATAATAGCATTTGTAGGACTGTAATAGCTAAGTTCATTATTTCCAATTGTCATGCCACCAAATGTTCCTGCTCTGGCTGCGTTAAGTGCATCTCCGATAGTATTAGGAACATTAATTTCTGGAACAGCTTGAGTTAAATCTATTTTATATTCTTGTGTAAATTTATATGTAATTGTAGCTTTATCTGAATTAGCTGTATTTATAATTTGAATTGCTGATGCGGAGCTAGCAAACACTGTATCTGGTATGTCAAATCTATAGAGTCCAGGCATATTAATTGGATCTATTTCAACAAACCCTCCAGATGTCCAAGTTCCTGTTACTGTTTGTGTCACTAGGGGAATACTTGTTCTTGTTCCACCTAGTTTAATATAAGAAGCGACTAAAGAGGCTGTATTAAATTTATATCCGACAGAGTTAAGGTTAATAAATTCAGTTCTAGAGGTTGTATTTTGTCTAATGTTCACCACTGAATCTGAAGCTACATATTGAGGATTAGATAATTGTTTATATGTACCAGATCCAGCATCAGGGTTAGCTCCAGTCCAAGGATTACTATAAATGTCAGTAGTTGGAGCTCCTGTAAGTGTTCCAAAATTTGCATTGGGAGAATTTAAAAATGATGTAAGTTGTGCAATATTTGGTAAACCTTGTAACAGACTTTCGCCAATATCCACGCCGATATCACCTTCAGTTACGCTACCTGTACCTACTGCAACATTACTTCGTGCGCTAGCTCCGAGGAGCCTATTGTAACTCTCTATAAGCGTTCCAAGTGTGCCACCGATTAGATCATTGCTACAGTTTGCGGTTATGCAATTTGTAATAGTTGCGGGAAATACTAAACTCCCGCTACTTTGATTAACAGCGAATAGAGATACAAAGAATAAGCAGTTAAATATAGCGGTTTGACAGGCCACTTGAGAAACACCCTGGGCGCAATGTCTAAATACAGAATTTTGGATTGATGTCGTATCCGATACACCACCACCCGTAAGTTGCAATCCAATATTCCCACCGTGAAAAATGCACTTATTTACTGTTAGACTCATAGCAGTTGATGCTGGACTAGTCATTGTAATAAGTGAGCCACCTCCAGCCCGCTGCGAAAATGTACACTTTTCAAATGTCCAATTACGCACTGTTGCGACGTTAATTCCATAGGGCGGATTGAACTTAAAGTTTATGTTTGACCAATTTAAAAAGTTTTTAGATGTTCCTGTAATTACATGGTTTGAAAAACCAGCGCCGTTTAAAGCTGTGTTGTAGTTGGTACATATAACCTGACCTGGACTAATACCCGGAAACTGCAATGCTTTAGGGTCGCCAATAATATAAGTTGGAACTGTTGCACTTACCATCTGGACATCAATTAAATTTGAATATACACCCGGTGCAACATAAACTGTATCTCCAGAAGATATGCCTGATGCACCTAATGCTTTAGCAACTGTTGCCCAAGCTGTAGAAGGGGATAATCCATTATTGCTATCACTACCACCATTTCCAGCTGGTTTAATATAATATGTAGCCATTATAAACCGTATCTTCCTTTGTTGGCATTATATTGATTAAGTACTTGAGTTCCTGTAAATGCCTGATTGTACATTTTGACTGAAAATAAATTGGCAGATAAATAAGCATCACCAAAAGGAGTTCTACCTATCCAAAATGTTCTGTTAGTTACATCTGGGATTTGCGATCTTCCAGTTAAATAATCTGAAGTTGGTACAAGAACACCATTTAAATACATATTATTATAAGGAGCTGTTGATCCTACTGCCCCTGGCCCAATCACAATTGTAAAATTTTGTATTGTTCCATTTACAATTACATTTGAATTGCTCAACATTCCCGCAGTTTGAAGATTTGTAAATGGAGAAATAGCCGTGGCTAATCCTAACTGTCCTGAAGTTGCATATCTGAAAACACATATCACTACAGTACTGGGACCGTTATTAATATCAATAATTCTTTCAAAATTTCCATTACCATTATATCTAACCCAAAAATCAATAGTTATTCCATTTGTAAAATTAGCAGAATATGAATTACTAACATTTATGTAATCGTTTGCTCCGTCAAAAAATAATGAAGGATAAGGAGTTGAAGAATATACAGGACCATTTATTAAAGTACCATTAGTTTGTGTTCCACTAAAATCATATATAGTTGATCCTGATAAAGCTAAAGGGCTACTCAAATCATATATTAAATTTGAGCCATAATTTAATCTGTAATTAACTTGTCTAAAGTACAATAGTCCTGCGCTTGGTAAATGTTTAAAGACTTGACCTAAAACAATTACATCAGGCCCAAAAGAATCTAAATTAACCTTTACTAATTTACCAGCATTAATTCCACCACCAAATGTAAGAAGATCTCCAGGATTTAATGTTGTAGTGGTAGTTGAATCTACTCCATAATCACCATGAAGTACTGGATTGAATTGATCTGTAACAAAATAATCTCCAGGGGTATTATAAACTCCGATACCTCTTTTAGAAATATTAGTGAGATCAGATGTATTATAAAAATTACTTACTGCAGAATCTTGATAATCTAATATAGCTCTTTTTGGTACTGAATATTCTGTATTTTCTGATTTTATAAAATTAAAATTACTATCTATATAATTAGATCCAATTACATCTGGAATAATAATTGTATTTCCAGAGATGTCATGATCAGAAGCAGCAAATCCTAAAAATCTTCCATATTTTTGATATACACTATCAAATACTAAAGATTGACTATCAGCTTTAATTGCCACACCATTAGAATTCATTATTAATGCCATACCAGCTTTAAATGATGAATTTGTTAAGACATCTTTGTTTAAAATAGTTGTTGAGAAATAAGGATAAATTGCCATTATAAACCATACCTAGATTTTTGTGAATTATATATTGTTGAAATTTCATTAGCAGATAGAGCTCGGTTATAGATCATTACAGCATAAACCTTACCGCCAAATGGACGAACAATACCAAAACCAGAGTTGGCTATGTTTACTGCTCCACCAGCTTCACTCCAAATTAAAGTGTCATTTTGGTAAATATTATAACCATTAGTTCCAGAAGTAGTAGTAACTGAAACCATATGATTAGACGTTATACTTATTGGCGTTGCTATTCCTTGACCATTATTAATTCTGGTATTTTTAAATGTAGCAATATAAGCAGCTCCACTATATGTATACCAGCTATCACCAGTAGTTATATCTACAAATCCTGAATCGATGGATACTGAATTTTTTTGTGTCCAGAATATAACTGTAGCTGAACTTCCAAATGAAGCAGATGTAATACTAAAATTAATTCTATCATTGATATTATCTAGATAAAAATGTTTAGCTGTTCCATCATTAACATATGTAGTTCCATTCAATAATGTAGCATCAAAGCTATTTCCACTAATGTCATACCAAATATTGCCTGTACCTGGATATGACACTGAATCTGCTGCATCTAAATACATCATCAATCCATTTGATGGGATATATTGCGGAGCAGCTGAAATATATCTGCCTTTTAATGAATTGAATGTAGAAGTTATTTCAGCGTCAGATAGAGCTCTGTTATATAAAAGAACATGAAATAATTTACCCTTGAATTTTTGACCTAAAGAAAATCCTTTATAATTTGCCACTGTAAAAGAATTAGGATTTGTTTTATTGTTTGTGACGACAGCATTTTGATAAAGTTTATAATTATTTGCTCCTGGTTTAACAGTGATTGCAACCATATGATTTTCAAATTTATTAAATGGGTTTGATTCTCCATAAAAAACTCTGCCACCCGTAAATGGACCCAAATAGATATTGCCATCAACATATGGATAATAAGTATCAGTTGTACCAATATCAAAAAAGCCACTGCCAGAAAGAGGATAATATACTTGCATCCAACCTATAATTGTACCTTCATTCGTAAATAAAGAGTTATCATAAACAAAAGATAAGAAGTCATCTACTCCATCAAATGACATATAGCTCTTTACACCAGCGTTAACCCATACAGCACCATTACCAAGAGATGCATTATTACCTCTACCTGATAAATCGTACCAAGTTGTACCAGACCCAGGATAAGAAGCTGAATTTGCTGCATCTAAATAAAATACTAAACCACTAGTTGTAATGCTTGCGTTTTGCTCTACATTTTCTTGTCTAATTCTAGGGGCTGAAGCGGAATCTAATTCTAATGTTTTTGTTACGTTTAATTCATCAGGAGTGTAATATAAAATATTTCTTCCTATTAATAATCTCTTTCCAAATGTTCCAGATCTCGCAGCATTAAAAGAATCTCCGATAGTTCCAGCAGTATTTGTATTAGGATAATTTTGTGTCATATCAAGTTGCATTAATTCTTGTGTAAATTGATATGTAACTAGGGCTCCATTTGTTTGATTATAACCCTTGATCATTAATGTCACTTGATTAACACCTGAAACAAAAGCTGCATCCGGTATGTCAATTCTATAAAGTCCAGGCATATTCACAGCATCTACTTCTACAAATCCACCAGAAGTCCATGGACCAGCTACAGTTTGAGAAGCTAATGTAATACCAACTCTTGCTCCACCTGATCTAACATATGAAGCTGTAATTCCTGGAGTGTTAAAAGATATTCCAGTGGCGTTTAATTGCACATATTCAGAATAAGATATTGTGCCAGCTTTAATGTTTATTGCTTTGTTATATGTAGATGTAGGGTTGTAATTAGCAGCATTTCCATAAGTATAAGCAGATTGAGGTCCGGTAGAAGGAGCACCATCCCAAGCAATATTATTAATATCTAATTTTGGAGCACCTGTAGCTGTTCCGTAATTATCAGAAGGTGGTCTTAAATATAATCTAATAAGCTGTGCAGTTGTACCAGTGCTATAAATCTGTTTTATTTTCTGTGTTGTAAGATAATATTTTTGATCTGCAGTGACAGTAATAGTTTTAGTTGTTCCATCCCAATCTAAAAATCTTATGTTTCCGCCAACTCTTGCAGTGACATAAATTTGATACATTGCTCTGATATTTTGATGTCCGGGAAAAACGCCGTCATTAGGAACTAGAGCATTTGTAAAATATGCTGGTACTGGAGAAAAATATGGTTTTTGTTTAAATCCCCATAACCAAGAAGCCCCTGCATCATATCCGGTAGGTCTTCTGTTGCTATCATAATAAGAGTTTGAACCAGCTGTCACATTACTTAAGGAAGATGAAGCTAAATGTCTATTATAATCATTAACTATTTGTCCGGCAGCATTGGCTCTTAATGATCCATGTACGATGCAGTTGTAGATATAATAAGAATTAGCCGTAGTATATCCAGAATAATTTAAATTTTGTACTTGGCCTACTGTGCAATTATAAATTCTCACACCATACTGTTTAAATGTTCCTGTAATACCACGAAAAATATCTACATTGCCCATATTACAGTTTTCAAATTTTACGTTACAATCTAAATCAGCCGTAGTAGGTTCAGACATATAAATTGCAACTGAATTTGTGAAAATGCTGTTTCTTACAATCATATTAGTAGCAGCATTTTGTTTAGTAGTGAGTTCTATGCCATACCCACCTGTAGATTCAAAAAAACATTTTTCTAATAATATATTTGAACAATTATAGAATCCAAACGCTTGCCCTCCAGCAGGGTCGCTTATAAATCTAATATTCGAAAAATACCAATCATCTATATTATCTGGTCTAGCTGTACCACCATTTTGATCAAATGAAGTTAAGTTATAATAATCTGAATAATATCCAAAACAATGCCAATATACATAACCTGATTCTAAATCACTAAATTTAGTACATAAAGGATCGCCAATTATATTTGTAGTACCTGATCCACCATTCATAGTGTAGGTAACTTTCATATGATAGAAACCAGGCGCAAAATAAATAGTACTTCCTCTAGGCGCACCACTAGCACTCACAGCTTTAGTTAATGTTTTCCAAGCTTGCGAATATGTAGGCCCTAAACCAGTATTAGAATCATTACCATCTGGTCTTACATAATAATCAGCCATTTTGTTCTATTTTCTTCTTCACAACATCAAAAATAACATCAAGAATAACGTCTCTTTGTATTTGTAAATCTAATAATTTAAAAATATCAGATGACCAAGCTCCAATACCATCTCCTAAATCCCCAAATGATAATAAAAATTCATTATCATTATTATAGAAGTTACCCTTAAAATAAATATCATTAGTTTCACTGTTATATTCAAATGTAAAATCTTGTAAATTCATATTAACTTCTCTCTGTTGGGTATGTAGTAGAGTTCAATGTTAATGTTTTTACAACAGTGGTATTGTCAGCTCCATATAATGTTAATGTCTTGTCATTCAAAACCCATTTACCAAAACCAGAAGATCTAGCTGCATTTAAAGAATCTCCGATAGTTTGAGCTGTATTAGAATAAGGAACAGCTTGAGTTAAATCTATATACACTGGTTGTAAAGAATAAGATAAATATGTGCCAAAAGCTGTGTTACTATTTTTTATAGCGACAGTGACAGATGTAGTACCAGAAGAGAAAGCAGCATTAGGTATATCAATTCTATACATTCCTGGCATATTTACCGCATCAATTTCTACAAAACCACCAGATGACCAAGCTCCTGTAACTGTTTGAGAGGCTAATGAAAAACCTACTCTAGCGGAACCTGTTCGAACATAAGAAGCTGATAATCCAGATGTTAAATGTGTCAATCCTGTAACACCTAGATAAATAGTTTCTGATCTAGATGTAGTATTAGGAGCAATAGTAAGATTAGTGAAATTTCTTTCTGATGGTAAATAATATCCTGTCCCACTTAATTGAATTGATGTAAAAGCCCCAGCATCAGGATCACTTGCACCATTTATCCATGAATTTGACAAGATATCAGTAGCAAGAGAATATGTAGGATCTCCAAATCCAATATTTACACTTCCTGGTATTGGAGTGAAGAAATTTTGTTTTGCAGATAATCCAAAAAGATGACTTAACCCGATATCAAGTTGTAATGCTCCACTAGCAGAATTAGCTCCGGCAATACAGTTAATTCTACTCGAAGAAACTAATCTATTATAATTTTCGAAAAGATAATTTCTATCTGTTTCATTACCGCAACCATCTATAGTAGCATTTGCAAATACACAATTGGTTATATAGGAAGGCGCATTAATATGAGCCCTATCCATTTTAACTGTACCACTGACAAAAGTGCAGTTAGTAATCTTGAATCCCCCGCCACCACCGCCACCACCAGAGACATTACTATATATTCTTGTTAGATATCCGCTACTAGTTGTAAAGAAACAATTACTAATAGTAATATTATGATTCCATGCATTACTAACACCATGACCGCTGGTGTACGTGAAATTTATAAGTCCATTTGATGAATATCCGATAAATATAGAATTTTTAATAACCGCATCAGATGGAATCCCACCACCAGCAGGAATTAGATTTACTCCATATCCGCCATAAGTAATGAAAGCACATTTATCAATTTCTAAATTTTTTGAATTTATGGACACAATATTTCTATTTCCATCTACAGGTTTAGATTCAAAATAAATATTTGATAATGTAATAAAATCTTTTGCAATATCAATAAAACTTGATACATTAGTATCTGTATTATCATTTACTATGAAACTTGTTACTCTGACTATCCCTGGAGTTAGTCCTGGAAATTGTGTTGCCGTAGGATTCCCATATATATAAGTTCGAGATGTAGGATTAGCAAAAGTTGCTGTGACTGGACTGGTTCTATAAGTGCCTGGAGCTATATAAACAGTATCTCCGGAAGCAATACTTGACATAATTTTTGTGAAAGTAGCCCAAGCTTGATTAGTAGCAGGGCCCAAACCATTATTACTATCACTTCCATCATTCCTTACATAATAAGTGGCCATTATTCTGCTGTACCCATCATAATTTCTCTAGCCATGTAAGTAGCAAATTGCATTACATAACTAGATTGAAATGATTCATCTTGTTGTACCCACCAAGAATTAATTCCAGTTCCATTTTCACCAAATGTTCCTAAAATATGTCCATCATTATTTTCAATATTTCCAAAAACAATCCAATCATTTAAAATATCATCTCTGTCAATACGAAATTGTTGGAAATTCATAGATGATACTTGACCAACAATTTGATGAGCCATATGTGGAACAAATGTATTCATAATATTGAACTGGAATGATTCATCTTGTCTATTCCACCAAGAATTTACAGAAGTACCATCAACATCAAAAGAGGCTACTTCAATATTATTATCGTCTTCTATTCTTCCAAATACTAGCCAATCAGGAATAACGTCTGTAGTTTTTTCTATTCTAAAATCTTGTAAATTCATTTTTTACATCCTTTGGGTTGGGTAAGATCCAGAATCTAATGCGAATGATTTAACTAATGTAATTCCATCTTCAGCATAAATATTCATTGTGTTTCCAACAATTTGCCATTTACCGAAACCTTGAGCTCTAGCAGCATTAAGAGCATCACCTATACTATGAGCTGTATTAGATAGAGGTACATTTTGCGAAAGATCAAATTGTACCTTCGCCATATTATAATGTACTACAGCTCCATTTGATGTATTTAATCCAGTCAATTGTAACATAGCAGATTCAGCTCCAGCAACGAATACAGCATTTGGGATATCTATTCTATAAATTCCAGGCATATTTGTAGAATCTATTTCACAAAATCCTCCAGAAGTCCAAGATCCATTAGGGGTTTGGCTTACTAATGTGATTGCTGTTCTAATTGCTCCAGCTCTTACATATGAAGCTGATAAAGATGGAGTTGTATGTGTTATTCCCTTTGCTCCAAGATAGATTAATTCTGATCTATTTGTTGTGTTAGGAGATACTGTGAAAGAATTATTTGTACGCTCGGTTGGAAGGTATCTAGAGATTGATGAATCA
>Ga0208438_1000461_pt1 | contig 9726 bp, 9 predicted proteins | sample ColrivemetaGS545_FD_187607 | JGI IMG/M metagenome (GOLD analysis project Ga0208438, IMG submission 187607) | Estuarine microbial communities from the Columbia River estuary - Flood tide non-ETM metaG S.545 (SPAdes) (version 2) | ecosystem: Environmental > Aquatic > Marine > Intertidal zone >...
AAAAGAATTAGAAACTGTAAAGTCAAAGCTATTTTGACCCCAAGTATTACTAAGGTCTACATCCCAATCTCCAGCTTTTCCTTTAATTCCGAACACAAAAGACTGGTCTTTAATGTCTGAATTAATATTTGGTAAAAATCCATTAAGGTTTACGTTTGAATACGATCTTGTTTGGTGTGGTAATCTATAAAAACCTGCTGCATTTCCTTTTCGATAGCTCAGCCCTCCAAATGCGTATAATTCGGTTCCGTAATCATCAAGTGGCAATGATAAATTTGCTGCAAAACGTCCAGCTCTTAATTCAGACTGTCCAACTCTCATATTATAGTCATCACGAATTTGCCCTCTTTCAGAAAGTTCTGCTTCGGTAAAATCTATGGGGCTTCCGTCGTTGTTTGACAACAATGAGACTAACTCATCCTGTGAAGCTGCATTGTTAATTGCATTTTTAAGTTCGGGTGTAAAATGATTAACGCCTTGTGCAAAAAACTGAGTTTGTGCGAAAGTCAATTCATCCGGATTAACTCCACTATTTACAGCAACTCTTTGTATAGCGTTATATCCATGAAATATCATACCTGTAAAAGTGCCCACTCTATTGGTTGATTTTCTAGTGTCAATATCTCCTGTGAAGTTAATATAGCCTCCGTTTTTACCTAAATCAATCCCGTAGTTAATACTTGTATTAATAGTTTCACCATCAACACCGCCTTTAAAGCTGTTTGCATTTGAAGAAAAATTCCCTCCTGCCGTAACGTTTACAGTTAGCTCATTTGTGTTCTTTTTTAATACGATATTAATGACTCCAGCAATAGCGTCAGATCCATACTGAGCAGCAGCGCCATCTCTTAGTACTTCGACACGTGATATGGAAGCAGACGGAATTGAATTTAAATCCGTCCCAACAGATCCTCTACCAACGGTACCATTAACATTTACTAATGATGAGGTGTGTCTTCTTTTTCCATTTACCAAAACCAGTACTTGATCTGGACCAAGACCTCTTAGTGATGCTGGATCAATGTGATCCGTTCCATCAGAAATAGTTTGCGTATTTGATGCAAATGAAGGCGCAACATAATTCAATATTTGGTTCAAGTTTACTCGAGGTCCTATTGCTGTTAATTCAGAAATATCAATAACATCAACTGGCACCGGAGTGTCAATGGCTGTCCTTTTTACATTTCTTGATCCAATAACAATTTCATCTAAAGAAACTCCTGAGTATAAAACAACATCTATTGTTGAATTACCATCCATTGTTACTTCTTTAGAATTAAATCCTACAAAAGAATAAATTAAAACATCGCCTTGTGTAACACTCAAAGCATAGCTACCATCAAGGTCAGAAGAAGTTCCGTTTGTGGTTCCTTTAACACTTACAGAGACTGTCGATAAAGGATCATTATAATCATCTGTTATAATTCCACTAACTTCATAAGTCTGTGCTAGTGTTGACATTGATACAAAAATCAATGCATAAAATAAGTAGTTTTTTATTTTCATAATTTTTGGGGGTTAAATTAATTTAACAAATATATATTTTTTTTTAATAAAATTGAGAAATTCGTAAAAATAATTGATTTTCTTTAAATTATATATTGCAAAAAACAAGTTATATTAATAATTTGATTTCAAAAGAAAAGTTAAAATTGAACGCTAAATTTTAGAAAAGAGGTGTCATTATAAACTGGCGGCGCCAAGTTTTTAATAGTATTCACATAAAGTTTAATAAAATTTAGGAAAACTATTCTTGGGGATTAATACCCTTCATATTGGTAAATAATTTTTAATTTACTGAACACATTGTTAAGTCATTAAAATAGCAGTTGTAGAACTACTATTTAGTCTCTTGATCAAAATCCTGAACTATTGACTCAAAAAAAAAGCCTCTCAAAATGAGAAGCTTTTTTTTTGTTTAGTGCGGGCGGGGAGACTCGAACTCCCACACCTCGCGGCACTAGATCCTAAGTCTAGCGTGTCTACCAATTCCACCACGCCCGCTAAACATACATTTAATAGGGACGCAAATATAAACAATAGTTTATAAATACAAATAGTACAGTGAACTATTTTCTAGGATGATTTTTGTAGCTTTACATTTACAAAAAAAAACTATGAATTCACTACAATCATATCATGATTCAAACAAAGATCGCTTTGTTCAAGAACTTTTCGAACTTCTTAAAATTCCGTCTGTGAGTGCGGATTCAGCCTATAGTAAAGAGGTCTTTAAAGCGGCCGACTTTGTGGCCGACAGTCTAAAAACAGCCGGCTGTGATACTGTTGAAATTTGTCAAACAAAAGGATTTCCTATCGTTTATGGCGAAAAAATGATAGATTCTAAACTCCCAACAATTCTAGTGTATGGTCATTATGATGTGCAACCTGCAGATCCTATTGAGTTGTGGGACTCCCCTGCTTTTGAACCTATCATTAAAAAAACAGAACTCCATCCTGAAGGCGCCATCTTTGCACGTGGTGCTTGTGACGACAAAGGACAAATGTATATGCATGTCAAAGCACTTGAGTTTATGACCTCAACGGATCAATTGCCTTGTAATGTCAAATTTATGATTGAAGGCGAAGAAGAAGTTGGAAGTGAAAACCTAGCTGAATTTGTCAAAAACAATGCATCCAAACTAAAAAACGATGTCATCTTAATTTCGGATACCGGAATGATTGCTAAAGACACCCCATCTATTACCACAGGACTAAGAGGATTAAGTTATGTCGAGGTCGAAGTAACAGGACCCAACAGGGATTTACACTCTGGGATTTATGGCGGTGCCGTAGCAAACCCTATTAATATATTAGCCAAGATGATCGCCTCTTTGCATGACGAAAATAATCACATTACCATCCCTGGCTTTTATGATAAGGTCGAAAACTTATCTGACGAAGAACGCTCAGAAATGGCAAAAGCACCCTTTTCATTAGAAGCCTATAAAAAATCTTTAGAAATTAATGCGGTCTATGGCGAAAAAGGCTACACAACCAACGAACGCAACTCTATCCGTCCAACACTAGATGTGAATGGTATTTGGGGTGGCTACACTGGAGAAGGTGCCAAAACTGTAATTGCGAGTAAAGCCTATGCGAAAATTTCAATGCGTCTTGTTCCTAACCAGGATTGTGAGGAGATTACACAGCTTTTTAAATCTCATTTTGAGAGCATTGCACCAAAAGGCGTATCTGTAAAAGTGACACCGCATCACGGCGGTCAAGGCTACGTAACTCCTATTGATACTATTGGATATAAAGCCGCTGCGATGGCTTACAAAAACACGTTTGGGACAGCGCCAATTCCACAACGTGGGGGCGGAAGTATTCCCATTGTAGCACTCTTTGAAAAAGAGTTAAAGAGTAAAACTATTTTGATGGGCTTTGGATTGGACAGTGACGCCATCCACTCCCCTAACGAACATTTTGGACTTTTTAACTACTTTAAAGGAATCGAAACAATTCCTTTATTTTATAAATATTTTACCGAGCTTCAGTCTTAAAGTTTAAAACAGGTTGTAAGCTACTACTTACCAATCACTATCTTTTGTGAGAAAACTTTTTCATTTTGAGTGATCCGCATAAGATACGCCTCTTTTATTATGATTCTATCGTATTAAAAAGCCCAGTGGTCTCTGCAAGGAGCCCTTTAAACTTTAATAAATTGATATGAGTTGACTTCTTAATTTTTTAGGCATATTTTTAACAACCATGGCATAGCTATGATCGATGAGTTCAAAAAGAAACTCAGGGGAAAATTGACAGTTGCTTAAATAAATTGTGTTCCAATGTCTTTTATTGGTGTGAAACCCAGAGTGAATGGCGTCATAGTCGTTGCGAAGTTCGTCAGCATAATCAGGGTCACATTTTAATGTAATGGATGGCTTGCCCTGCTCCCAAGCTTCTAAAGGACAGAGTGCATATATTTTTCCTAATACCTTATAAACCAAGGTACTTTCATCAAAAGGAAATTCTTCAGTAGTTTGTTCCTTTTTTAAACAATAGGATTGTATGACATCAATTGTAATCATCAGGGTTTTAGGCTTTCTTTATCATATAATTTGTACAAAATTGGCTTACTTGGAGAGGCATCATTTTCAAATGGCGCAATTAATATATTTAAAATATATTTCCCATCTTCTACAGAGTTTGGCACAAAAACAAGTTCTGTAATCGTCGCATCCATACGAATTTCACCGCCAATATTCCAAAAGGCTTTATGCGCTAAAAGCTGCCCATCATCCTTTTCTTTATCTACACTTGGCGTATCAACCAATAGATGTTTAACGCCCTTTTCTCGAAGGTAAATCGCCGCAGCCTCTGTAAGATATGGTGGATTTGTATGTGCATATTGTCGACTTAGTTTATCGTTGGTATTAGGTAGTGTTCGGATAACTACCGCTTCTCTTTTTTTATTGCCTATCGCATAGCGCAATTGTTTTTCGGAAATAATAAAATCGCCATTTAAAAATTCTGGAACTACAGTAATAACCTCTGCTACAAATAAAAACTGTGTTAAACAGCTATTAATTGTATGGACTTCTTTCGTAATATGTCCAACGCATTCGGTGTGTGTTCCGTGGGCGTGTGGATTAATTTCAATCGTATTAAAATTGACTGCAGCACCTTCCTTGATGCTGCCTGTCCATCCTTTCACTTTGGCTGGATATATTTTTGGTGGTGGCAGATACCATGCATTAACATTATCTTTTGAAGCGCGTAACGGGATTGAAATATCCAAGGGCTGATCGATAAATATGGTGTAGGTACGGCTGTTAGCCTGAATAATTGCTTTCATGTATTTTTATTATTTTTTAACGGTTACATCTGCCTCACTACCCCAGACAGGTTTGCTATTAGTCATTTCATTAGAAAATGATATTCAAAACATACTCGGTTCTACGTAAATTTAAATAAATTTGATTAAACTAAAAACAAATCTGATGCAATTCCGTCGGAAAGAAATTTTCCAGCATGTGTAATTTTTATATGATCATCTTCGATTTCAAGGGTGTTTGAAGTGATGAATTTTTTAGAGTCTTGAAGCAGCTGTTCTTTTATTTTAGTGCCGAAATCAGTTTCAATTTTTTCAAGTGAAATACCCCATATCGTTCGTAAGCCCGTCATTATATATTCGTTAAACCTATTTTCTACAGATAAAACTTCTGATTCAAACGGTAGTTCATCGGCTTCTAATGCTTTAATATATTTTGAATTATTGGAGACATTCCAACTTCTTTTGGCCCCATCAAAAGAGTGTGCCGAAGGCCCAACACCCATATAGGTTTTCCCTAACCAATAACTCATATTATGCCTTGAAAAAAATCCAGAATGACCAAAGCTACAGGTTTCATAGTGTGTAAGTCCTTGTTTTGAAGTTTCCTCTACTAACACTTCAAAATGTTTAGCAGATAGCTCATCATCCATTGGAGGATGGCTTCCTTTACGAATAAAATGCTCCAAGGCTGTTTTTGGCTCAACGGTGAGCGCATAACACGACAGATGTTTAATTCCGTACGCAAAAGCCGTTTGTAAATTTTGTCGCCATTGTTCAACCGTCATTGAGGGCATTCCAAACATTAAATCGATGGTAATATTATCAAAATAGGCTGTGGCAATTTCTAAACATTTTTTAGCCTCATCGGCATTGTGTGCTCTGTTCATAGCTGATAAATCAGATTCATGAAAAGACTGAATTCCGATACTTAATCGGTTAATTTTTGTGTTTGCAAGTCTTTTTATTTTTTCTAAATCGAGATCATCTGGATTGGCTTCAAGTGTGATTTCTGGAGTATCGGATACTTTATAATGTTTGTAAACCACTTGAAGAATCATGTCTAATTCCGAAACCTCCAAAACTGTTGGAGTTCCGCCTCCAAAGTAAATCGATTGAATTTCTTCAGAAATGTATTCTGATTTACGAAGCACCAGTTCATTACAAACGGCTTTGATAAATGCCGATTTGGAATTTTGATTCGTCGAAAAATGAAAATTACAATAGTGACATGCTTTTTTACAAAATGGAATGTGGATATAAATACCTGACACTAAACTATAGTTTTGGAGTTAATATTTAAATACCTTGGCATTAATAATATGTTGTAAATGGTGATTGCAATGCCATGCATAAATTGCTATACTTTGCTCTAATGATACTAGCTCGTTTCCATCCGGATGAATATACGTTTTCTTCAGTTGTACAGAGTCTAGCTGTTCTAACAAAAACACCCAACGTTGATGAATACCAACCAAAAGGGCTGTTGCACTTTTAATACTATAATTTACAGTATCGGACAACTCTGCCCACTGCGCTTCTTCGTAAGGGCGAATGGTTGGGTTGTGTTCAGTTAATGCCAATTTAAAACGGACAATACTATTCATATGGCTATCTATACAATGCCCCACAACTTGCTGAATCGTCCAGCCGTCTGGCCTGTATTTATAATTAAGTTCATTAGCTGTAAGAGACGACACTTCTTTTGTAACTAAAGAAGGAAATTGTTTAATATCTTGAATCCAGGCATTAATATGCTCTTGTTCAATTATGTTAGGGAAATTAGGTTTTCCAATAGGGTATTTGAGCGTTTCTATATCCATGGTGTTTATATTATTTTTTAACTCTACTTTCGTTTTGCTTCACAAAGGCGCTCCAACCAGTATAGCTTTTACCTCCAATCACTTTTCCTTGATTATAAAAATGACACACTGCAGCTGCTAATCCATCTGTTGAATCTAAATTTTTAGGCAATTCTTTGAGATTTAAAAGACTTTGCAGCATTTTAGCAACTTGCTCTTTACTCGCATTACCATTTCCCGTAATCGCCATTTTTATTTTTTTAGGTGAATACTCGGTAATCGAAATTTCTCTAGATAAACCGGCAGCCATCGCTACGCCTTGCGCTCTGCCAAGCTTGAGCATACTTTGCACATTTTTTCCAAAAAATGGAGCTTCAATCGCAATTTCGTCAGGGTGATAAGTATCAATCAATTCAATAGTCCGTTCAAATATAAGTTTGAGTTTCAAATAATGGTCGTCATATTTTTTAAGTAACAATTCATTCAATTGTAAAAACTCCATGGTTTTTCCTTTGACCTTAATCAGTCCAAACCCCATAATTGTGGTTCCAGGATCAATCCCTAATATAATTTTTTCTTCTGCCATTAATCAACCTTAAGTATTATTGGCAATTGAAATGCCGTTTGTACGTGTTGACTTCTTTTTATCGCTGGGTATAATTTTGGAAGCCCTTTTAAGCTGTAATTTAAAATTGAGTCTAAACCTGGTATTTGTTGATTGGTTAGTTCTTGCGCTTGAATTTCAGTAATATTTATTTCACCGCTTTTAGACACCAAAAGATCTATTCGTATTGTATCGCTAACCGTTTGAGATACAATTACGTTCTGTGTCATAAAATATTCTGAGATTTGTGTGGCAATGGTTTCTTCAAAACACTTTTTGTTACTCTGAAAATCTATAGAGTCCACACAGTTTTCAAAATTCGGATAACGATCGACTTCATTCCAATTAAAGGTTTCTAATTCCTCCATCAAAATTTTATTAGAATCTAGTTTCTTTTTTTCATAATAGTCACACGAAAAAAAAGAACAAAAAAATAAGACAACAGCTAAATGCTTCATTGGTTCATTGTAAACCCTAAAATTACAATTTTTATTTTTTAAACAGAAAGAAACCGTCCTATATTAGGTATTGCTATAGACTTAATGGAATATTTAAGAAGCTATCAACGTCCTACTTTAAAGAATTTGGGCCTCCCTCTAATATTTCTTTATTTGCATAACGTTCAAATTGTTTGAAATTACTTTTAAACGAGTTTGCTAATTTATAGGCGGTTTTATAAAACCCTTCATCATTTTTCCATGTTTTTCGTGGGCTCAAAAATGCTGTCGGAACATTTGGACAAACTCTAGGTTGATACACTCCAAACACAGAATGAATATGGTAATTATCTTTATTAGCTGCTTCTAAGGAGCCATCTATTGCAGCGTTAATCATAGCACGGGTATATGCTAATTTCATACGCGTTCCGATGCCGTAAGGTCCACCTGTCCAACCGGTATTTACCAGCCAAACCGTAACACCAGAAGTTTTCATTTTAGCACTCAACATTTCGGCGTACTTTGTGGGATGTAGAGGCATAAAAGGCGCTCCAAAACAAGCTGAAAAACTAGGTACGGGTTCAGTGATTCCTGCTTCAGTTCCTGCAACTTTAGCCGTATAACCAGAAATAAAATGATACGCTGCTTGGCCAGGCGTTAATTTAGAAATCGGAGGCAAAACCCCAAAAGCGTCAGCAGTGAGAAAAAAAATATTTTTAGGGTTTTTTCCTATAGAGTTGGGTTGAATATTAGCTATAAAATGGATGGGGTAACTGACGCGCGTATTTGGAGTTATCGAAGTATCAGAATAATCAACATCGCCTTTATCATTCATTATCACATTTTCTAGAATAGCTCCTTTTTTAATAGCATCAAATATTTCAGGTTCTTTGTCTCTAGATAAACTAACAACTTTTGCATAGCAACCCCCTTCAAAATTAAAAATAGTGTTTTCACTAGTCCAACCATGTTCATCATCACCAATTAAATGGCGTTGATGGTCTGTAGAAAGTGTGGTTTTTCCTGTGCCAGAAAGTCCAAAAAAAATGGCCGTATCGCCGTCTTTTCCAACATTAGCACTACAATGCATAGGTAAGGTGTTTTTGAAGACAGGAAGTATAAAGTTTAAAGCAGAAAAAATACCTTTTTTAATTTCTCCAGTATAGCCAGTTCCTCCAATAAGTGCAACTTTCTTGGTGAAATTTAGTATGGCAAAATTATGCTGGCGCGTACCATCAACCTTAGAATTGGCCATAAAACCAGGAGCGTTTATGACCGTCCACTCAGGTTCAAAATCTTTCAATTCTGAGTCCTCAGGTCTTAAAAACATATTATAGGCAAAATAATTGCTCCAAGGATATTCATTAATCACCCGAATATTGGTGCGATAAGCAGGATCAGAACAGGCATAACTGTCTCGCACATAAATTTCTTTTTTAGAAAGGTAGGCAGTTACTTTAGTATAGAGTTTATCAAAGTCCGCCGTTGCAAAAGGAATGTTCACATCGCCCCACCAAATTCGATCTTTAGTGATGTCATCTTTGACAATAAATCGATCTTTTGGGGAACGCCCCGTAAACTCACCCGTACGGATTGCTAAGGCACCGGAACGTGTTTCAAATCCGAGTTGTTGTTTGATGGTCAGTTCGTGTAGGTTGTTTGGAGGCAGTTGATAATTTATTTTTTTAGAAGTGATTCCGATTGGAGTTAACGAAATCGTTTTCGTAATAGGGCCGATTTGTGTCATGATTATCAAAATTAATTAATCCAACAAAAGTATTGAATATTATTAAATGAAAATAATTTACTTTTTATTTTTAAAAAAATACACAAATAAAAGCACCCAAGATGCGATAAGAAACAGTCCTCCAACTGGTGTAATTAACCCGATTATTTTAAAATTAAAAGACGTCAAGGCATTGGTAGATAATACATATATGGAACCCGAAAACAATATAACTCCCGTGAGAATGAGTTTAAACAAAATCGATTTTTGATTTGATTTGATGTGTGTTGTAATTCCAACGAAAAACAGCAAAAAGGCGTGATACATTTGATAGCGAATTCCAGTATTAAAACTCTCAAAAGCTAAAATACTTAAGAATG
>Ga0208438_1000466_pt1 | contig 9664 bp, 3 predicted proteins | sample ColrivemetaGS545_FD_187607 | JGI IMG/M metagenome (GOLD analysis project Ga0208438, IMG submission 187607) | Estuarine microbial communities from the Columbia River estuary - Flood tide non-ETM metaG S.545 (SPAdes) (version 2) | ecosystem: Environmental > Aquatic > Marine > Intertidal zone >...
TGAAGAAGTTAAATCTACCTTTACTAGATCCTTTAGTTATAGCTTCAACAATACCATATCTTTTTCTGCTATCTATACCTGATTTGTTTTCTAGTATATCGTTAAAAGCTTTATCAAGATTACTAACTTTACTGAAAGAACTACCAGCTTTAGTAGGTACATCTAAGTGATCAGCCAAAGTGGTATTTGATTTGCCATCTGGTCCAAAATACAAGTAATCATTTAAATCAACACCAGCTTTTACTAGTCTTTCCCAGTATAACTCATTATCGCCTAGATTTTTAGCAAATCCAGCATCATCAACTAGTTTTTGATCTGCTTTCGTAAGAGCTATAACATTGTAATTATTTAATACTCTATTAAAAGATTGTTTAAAATCTTTATTTGGATCTAATATAGAATCCATTAGTAGTCTATAAACTTGAGCTTGAGGATAAGAATGATCCCATATAACTTTTCCTTTTTTAATTGCAGAAGCTATAGCTGTTGCACCCATACTCATTGGGTTACTTCTTTCATTTATAGCATTTTCTAAGAAGTACATTATAGGTAGTGCTAAGTCTCTGTTTTCGCTTTTTGGGTCAGATAACACATCATTTATTTTACCCCACATATCTACAAAAACCTTTCTATGTTTTGTGTTGTATTTTTCTATTCTATTTGGACTTTTTATTGATTTGTTTATTTTATCAACACTACCTCCAAGAAACCTAGAAAATGGAGTTCTACCAACAGTAACTCTTTTCTCTAATATACCCTCAGCTCTAAGCTTAGCTAATTCTTTTCTTAAGTAATTTAGCTTATCTTTATCTTTAATGACTTTGTTCGTGAATTGAAAAACAGTAGAATTAAACAATTTAAATTCGTCTGTATTAAAAACCTTAGATAGTCTTTTAATATCTTTTATATAATTGTCAATGTCATTTGTATTGTCAAAGCCATTATATCTATCTTCTATATTATAAGTACTTAATAACTCTGCGCTATTAGCCGTTAGCACTTTACTAAACATTGTAGCGCTTTTACCTGCAGCAACATCTTGTTTTTGCTCAAGAGTTAAATCACTATCTACAGTTCTAACTAATTCATTAGCTATATTCTTATCAACTATACTTAATATACCTTTAATAATTTGACCTTCAGGTGATCTAGGCTCTATTTGTATTCTCTTATCGTCTACTCTTTTAGGTCTTCCTATAGCGTCTAATACATCTTGATTTGTTAAACCTTTTTTCAAAGTCCAAGGAGATAACCCTGCACCTTTTTTAATTCTAGGATTTTTATCGTAAAGAAGTTTCAACACACTGTTAGGCACACCAGTAGCAGTGCCTATTAATTTTTCTGTAGCGGCTTCTGTTACAGCTCCTTTTGGAAGTGTTTTTCTAATATAGTCTATATTGTTCTCTATAAACATCGCGCCAGCAGTCGTCTCTCCTTTAGATAAATTCTTTTTTGGATCTGTTATTTTACCTGCAGGTACGCCAATAACCTTAGAAACTATATCAGTAACAAAACCACTTACTTTTTTGTAGCTTAAGTTTTTAGGATCGATGTCTTTAACCTTTTCTTTAACGATCTCAGCAGCTTTATCATACTGTTCTTTTGATAGTACTTTAGTTGCTTTTATTAACTTAATATCAACTTTACTACTAGTATCATCAAAACTAGATTCGCTTTCGCTAGTAGATAAGTTTTTAGCCTCAGTAACATCGGACTTAATACCTCCTTCTTCTTGAGATTCAATACCTAATCTTTCTGCTAGATTATTTGCTCTTAAAAAACCTCTATTTATAATAAACTTTTCTAGTTCTTGAGTTCCATTGTATTCGTTTAAAACCATTGTTTCAACGTCAGAACGCATGGACTCTTCAAATTCTATTCTACTTACATTTCTTTTAGCACTTGGAGCAATAGGATCATATAGCGCTTTAGTTCTGCTTTCTACTAATTTACTTACAACGTCGTTAATTCCTGCTAAAACTTTTTGCTCTAGTCTAGATTGTTTAGCTCCTTTTATAGGTTCTTTACCAAACTTTTTAGCTATCGCTGCGTTCTCGTCAGATAAACTTTTTATAGTAGATATATCAGAAGCTAACTCTGTGTTTTGTTCAGGTGATAGCGTTTTACTAAAAACTTTTTCAGCATCTACATCTTTAGCTTTACCTAAAGTAGCATCTATTATATTTTTACTTAATTCTCCTGATTTTACACTTTTATTATATTCTTTCATAAATTTATACACATCTTTACCTGTGTTAAATTTTATTTTAGAATAACCCTTAGCCCTAAATATACGTGCTAATATATCTCCTATTTTAGTAAATATATTCTCGTTGTATTTTATTTCATTTTTAAGTATAGCGTCTGAAAATATAGTTAGATATTCGTCAGGGTTTTTTTGTAAGTATTCTTCAGAATATAATCTATTACCATCTAAATCAACTGCTTCAGCTCTACGCATTACAGCTTGTGTTTGTTGTTTATCTAATAAGGACATAAAATCTTTCACAACATCAGCACCACCTTCTTTTTTAACTCTATCTTTAACAATACGATGTAGTATTTCATGAGAACCCACGGTTACAGCTCCGGTTTGTTTAGCTACATCTTTATTTATGTATATTGTATTTGTTTTTGGATCATACCAACCGTCACTAGAGGCCTCTTCTTCTGTAAACTGCTTTCTTATTTGATCAACAGTTAAATCTGAATTTATTTTAACATCGTATACTTTAGCTACTTTTTTAGCAAATTCAACGGATTTTTCTATTTTTCTAGACACAGATTCTTTAAACAGTTCTTTATTAGTGTCTTGTAGGGTTTTTAATTTTTCTTCAGCTATTTTTTTAACAGACTCTAATTGATCAGGTTTTTTTATCTCCTTGTTTAATTTGTTTATTTCTGTCTTATTATTAGCATACTCTTTAATCTCTTCAGGAGTCATGTTTTGTAATGCCTCACTGTTTTTAGCTTTTAATATTCTTACTTTTATTATTTCATTTTGTATAGCTTCGTCAATAAGTTCTAAACCTTCTGCATCTGCCATGGCTCTGTCTTCAAATAATTTAGATATATCATTAGAAGTTTTTTCAACAACCTGTTTAACTTGGTCTGGCATTAATATATATTCCGCAGCTCTTACAGTTTTAGCATTTGTATTTTTTACTGCTCCTGCAGTTGTCACGGTAGTCGCAAAAACAGAACCAACTATACCAGCTTCTACTATTTGTTTCCAATTTTTAAAAACATCTCCTGCCTCAGCATCAGGTAAAGTAGCAGCATCAAAAAGCATGCTAGTTACTTCTGTAGCCATCTCAGATCCAGATTCACTAGCAATGTTTATACCTAGGCTTTTTACCAAGCCCTCAGAACCACCTCTTATTAAATCTAAAGCAGCTTGTTTGTTACCACTGTTTGATAAAAAACTTGCTCTTTTTAAAATACCTCTAGTGGCTACTTCGAATCCAGCTTGTATAGCTCCAGTTCCTAAAGCATTAATAGTTAGCTGGCCAGTATTTAAGCTAGGATCTTTTTCAAACTCTTCATCAAATTTACTACCTGCGGTACTAAGGCCTAAAGCAACAAATCCACCAGGGCCTAGCGCAGCCATAGCAACTGAAGGTATAGATTCTATAGCAGCTCCAACAGCTCTTTCACCAGCTAATAAATAGTTACCGTCAGCTATATCATCTACCATACTTTCGTTTTCGTATTCTCTAATCATAGGCTCAATCTTATCTATGAAATCTTCAATAGATTTACCATAATCAACTAATCCACCCATGCCTAATCCAACGTCCATCTTAGCGACTTCCATTAATTTCTTTTTCTCTTCTGGAGTTCCTTTATAAAACGACTTAGGAGCGAAAAAATTAAGACCTAATTCTAACAATCCAAGCTTACTAGCATCTTTTATGTCATCAAAACCTTTAATAAAGCTAGCTATACTTTTAGTTCCTCTACCAATGTAGTCTTCTAACAAGCTAGGTTCATCACTTTTCTTACTATCAAACTCATCTAATTCATCTTTATAGCCTTGCAATACTTTAGCGTCAGATTCATTTACCTCACCACCTTGCTCTATATAGTTATTGATTTGTTTTTCAGTCTCCTCAATATTAAAAACTAATAAATCTCTTTCACTAGGCTCTTGATATTCCGAAGAAGTATCTTCCAACCCTGATTCCATACTCTCGGATGCTTGCTCCGGACTTGATGTTACAGCTGCATCCTTTACCGCAACACCGTTTGTCTTTCCCTCATCTTCCTGCTCTTTGAGCAAAATAGCTTCAGGATATTCAATTAAAAAATCTTCTACCTTTTCTTCAGGTAAGTTGTAAACTTTACCATCAACTTTATATCTTGGCATAATTATATTTTTATATTTATTCTAAATAACTTTTAAAAGGATCACTTGATAGTACACCTCTTCCTTGCCCGTAGGCTGGAAGATTAACGTTTTTTATTATTTCACTATACTGCTTTTCTGTTAGGTTTGGTGATTTAACTCTAATCATTTTATTTATAATGTCTTGCTCTGTGTCGTTTTTGTCTATGGCTAATTTTTTACCTCTATATTCACCTATAACAATCCTTTCTATAGCTCCACCCGCTACACTAGTTTCTGCGTTAGCGGTTAAACCGTAGTCACTTGCTAAATCTCTAATGATATCTATATCAAACACTAATCTTGCATCGTCTTGTAATGTCTTAGCCAGTTCTCCAGCTTGTTTAAAGTTGTAGACTTCAAACTCTTTTTTCTTGTCTGGTCTTTTTGTAGAAACTATTTGCTCTTTAGGTTGACGCTCGATAAAGTAGTTAGCATAAGCATCTGCAAATATCTTTTTGAATTCATCAGTAACTACATTTGTTGAATTAGCAGTTTTTCCAATAATTTCACCTCTAACATTTTTCTTAGCTAAAACATTATTGTAAAACGCAACTCTACTTTGAGTACTCATAGCATCGATGTTTGAATTTACATCTGCCATGAAATCTTTTGTTTTTATTTTTGATTTATCTACTTCTTTGTAACCAACTATATTTCCTTTTTTATCTTTTCTATATTTTGTAGTTCCTAGAACTGTGTTTTTAAGAGATCTACTTTTGTCATTTTCATCAACATTGAATACATAGGTATTAGACATGTTGTCTAAATGAGTTGTTTCGTCAGGAACAGTATTGATCATATTTGAACCACCACTCAAAAAGTTCTGTAATACAGACAAAGAATAGTTTGTAGTCTTTCCGTCTTCACCAATAATATCCACGGAAGACGTGTAAGAACCGTTATCATTATTTATATTTATTTTTCTTTCACCAGGTCTTTGATCTAAAAATATTTGTAAATCTTTCAACAACGTAGGATTAGAATATAAATCATATCCACCCATCTTACCTTTTTGCTCTAGTATTTTTTGTAAATCTATTGAACTAGCAGAAAAAGATTCTATACTAGTTCTGACTTGATCTGGTATAGCTAATATACTCGCAGCTTCTGATCTTAGTTTTGCTATTTCTTTAGCGTCAGTTATAGTACCATTCTGTATCATACTCATTATGTCACTGTATCTATCTACAATGCCTGTAAACTCTTCACCTATATTAAGCGCAGGGTTTTTTGCGTTTAGTTTAGCTAAACTTTCAGTTACTTGGTCTTCTTTTCTTTGATAGTACTGTGCTGCGATTTTATTTTCTTCAGCTATCTTTTTCAATCTAGCAGCTTCTACTGCTTGATCTTTTTTATAAGCATCAGCTACACCAGCGAAAGTTCCTGATATTGTTCTCTGTAAATCTGCGAAAGCTTGACCGCTTTGAGTATCTACTACTTGTTGTGGGTTTCTATAACTCATTTCTTATTGCTTATATTATTAATTAAAATCCCATTGAAGTTTCAATTCCACCTGTAGGATCAACAAAGGTGTTTTTATTTAAGTTGGATGACGCTGGTGGAGTTGTTGCGGCGTTACTAGATCCTTTAAACGCTCCTGCTGAGTACATGTTTCCAACTGTGCTAATAACGCCTCCAATAGCACCTGTTATAGCACTTGTTTTATCTGCATTGGCTTGAGCTTGTCTAGCTTCTGCTCCAGCTATTTGAGCAGATAATCTATCCATTTTAGCAACTTCTCTACTTTCTCTTACTCCAAACTCAAATTGTTTACCAGAGACATCTGCCTGTTGTATTCTTTGCGCTTCAGCCATTTTCATTTGTTGTTGCTGCTGCTCTCCTTGAGCTCTTAGTTTTTCGTTCTGAGCTTCCTGAGCTTCTATACTAGCAGATATACCTTTCTTAGATTGTAAAGCTGCTTGAGCTAAAGCAGTTGCGCCACCAGCGCTTGCTCCAGTAGCTCTTAACGTGTCTAACGTGTTAGCTAGTGATATATCAGCTTGTTCAGCTTGCATTTCTGCTGCTTGAGTTGCTACACCTAGATTTTCGTATGGGTTTTGAACCATCGAAGATAAGTCTGTAACACCTTCATAAGGATTAATTATTTCTTGTCGACTATTTTCTAGGCTTAGTAATTTTCTTTCTTTATCTCTTTTATCAGCTGCCGCTGCCTTTTCTCTTTTGCTTGCTGCTGAAGCTCCAAAAATACCTGAAATTATAGATGCCCCGCCTGATATTAATCCGGCCGCTAGTATTGGTACTGCCATATTTTTTTATTTTTATATTTTAATAAGATGATTCTGAATAATTTGAAGAAACCGCAAATAGCTCTTTAAAGCCTCCTGGATCAGTTCCTCCTATTAGTAGTTCTACGTCATTAGATATTGTTTGTGGAGTATCAACATCTATATTATTACCTGTTATTGATACAATTACCGTCCCAGCTGTTACGCCTTCACCTAATACAGCTTTACCAACTGCTAAATTACCTTTTATTTGATTTAAAGGTATGGTTACGCTATTGTTAACTGCTTGAGCTGTTCTAGCTATAGTTCCATCTGTAGACATTTCAACTGTTGCGTAAAAACCTTTTACCCCAGACGCACTACTTCCCCACAACACCTCTTCGCTAAAAGCAGGAGAGTTATTAACTATGTTAGCAAAATACTTGTTTTCTTTTCTATTAAAACCTATTCTATACTTAACTCCGTCTTCATAATATACTCCTTCTTCGTAACTATATATAGGTGAGGCTATATCGCCTAGAGCAGAGTTGTGTTCATCAGTTTTTAAGCTTTTTACTTCCCAACCGCTGTTTCCTTCGTAGTTAACTGTGTTAAACACCTTAACCATGCTAACTTTAGGATTTAATATTAATTTTATAGTAGAAGCAGATGATTGTCCATAAAAACTATTTCTATTAACACTATTGTCATAATGCTTCCACAATCCTCCATCTTTAACGCTGTAATAAGAATTTCTTAAACTAAAAGTTTTATCAGGGTTATATGTAAAGAAACTAGTCCAACCTTTAACCTGCTCATCAAAAGATAATGTGTTATAATTTTCAGTACTTAAAGCATTTTTAGTATTAAGGACATATTGTTTATTATAAACGTCCCAACCACCAATAACACTCCCAGAACTCTCTCCAGAATTAATGTTGCTAAACTCATCTCTGAAATAATCATACATTTGATAGTTAGATATTTCAGTTATACCATCCATAGATAATCTAATAACGGCGTTTCTATCTCTATCTGTAAAATATTTTCTATAACCATAGACAGCAAAGCTGCCAGGGTCTCTACTTATACCAAAGTTACCACCATAAGGCTGTATCGTTCCTATAGTAGTATTAACGTTGGTAATACTACCTCCACCTTCAGCAGAGTATATGGCATCCTTATCTATTAACGCTCTAGACACTTTAGATTCTTGAAATATAAGTAAATTAGTATCTTCTGCATATAATCTCTGTATACTACCATTAGCTGGATCAGCTGATTTTACTATATCTTCACCTACGGAAAAAACATTAGTATCATTAATACCAGTTCTAGAATTGTATATTCCAGAATATATTAAAGAATTAATTCTATTAGAAGCGTTAGGCTCGTTTTCTACTAAATAGGCTTTTACACCGTTACTAACAGTGGTGTTGTTATAACCACCTCTTATCCTAGACTCTTCAATAGCGTAACTAAACGCTGGTTGAGTAGAAGACGCTACAGGAAATCCACCCACACTATCAGGTATACCAGTAGAGCCATTCCATATAGGTCGGTTGTCTTTATTAGTCTTTTTTAATATAAAAGTGTTAAAGTATTCTATTTCTATTACTACGCTCATAAATAAGTTGTTACTTGTTATCGCTATTAATTAATATCACGCGGGATAAACTCCATCTTCATACTCGAAAGTAAAGTTAACAGGGTCTGGATTAAACACAGTACTTTGTGTTATAGTGAAAGTAAATAGTGTTGGTATACAATCACCAGCTAAAAATTCAGTTTGTGCTTCCGCTTCAGTTCCAAGTAGTCTTTTCCATGTGTCGCATGTCCTACCAGCAGCGTCACCTCCTGCGGGAACAAGTACGACACCACCAGTTATAGGAGCACCTGAATTAGAGATCATATGACCCCAAGGATCTGTTTGAGCTGAGTTTGTTACGTCTACATAGTAATACCATCCAGATGCTAAATCTAAAGAGACAGATTCAAACAGCGGTGTGTCTCCAACACTAAGACCTAAAGAGCCTTGAAAATTGTTAAAAGTGATAGTGTTACCAACGACAGTACTCACGAAATTTACAAATCGTTTTTCTATAAACACTTCTGCATTGTCATCTAATGTTTGCAGTTTATTAGTGGTTATAGTACTGCCAGTAATAGCAGTAATTACTGATCCAGGTTGCACACCGTCACCCGCAACGGTGTCGCCAACAGCTAATGGTCCATTTATTTGTTTTAATGGTATATCATAACTAAAAACTGCTCCATCAACCAAAGCTGTTGCATTTTGAAGAGCTACAAGTTGACCAGGTTGAATAGTGCCTGAAACATTACTAACTGTAATTGTGTTTGAGTTAACTATTGAAGCCACTGTTGCAGTTCCATATATCGAAGAGTTTCTAGACTCAATAAACATTTTAAACCAAGTTCTTGTATAAAAAGCTCCACCTGATGTCGACCCTAAAGTTCCATTTATAGTCTCTATTACAAAACTATGAACATTTAGACCCATATTAATTTTTACATCTCTAAAAACGAATAAAGAAGGATCACTTAACTTTATTCTAACCGTATAGTTATCAGCTGGCATATTTGTGTTTTGATAACCAGTATTAGTAATAGCTCCTGTAGAAGAGTTTATTGCGAAGAAATTTGTAGCTGTCCCAGTAGAGTCAACTTCGCTTTCCTTGCTCCATACTAAATCTTGAGATCTGTTTGAGGGTGGATTTGAAGCATCTACTACTGTACCAGCTGAGCCGTTGTAACCAACTAGAGTTATAATTTGTTGAGTTGTTGGTTGAATAAACTCTGTAGATATAGGACCTGTATAAGGAGGTGCTTCATTAATACTGCTTAATATTATAGGAGTTTCGTTAACCAAATTAATAGTCTCGCTAAAAGAAACTGATTGGCCGTTGACGATTGCAGTGAAATTAAATGTAAAAACATTTAAAGCGTTGTTGGCGTTGAAATACACGTTATCCATATAAGCCTGTGTAGTGAGTATGTTATACTCTCCAGAATTCGCGGCTGTTTCTGT
>Ga0208438_1000472_pt1 | contig 9620 bp, 6 predicted proteins | sample ColrivemetaGS545_FD_187607 | JGI IMG/M metagenome (GOLD analysis project Ga0208438, IMG submission 187607) | Estuarine microbial communities from the Columbia River estuary - Flood tide non-ETM metaG S.545 (SPAdes) (version 2) | ecosystem: Environmental > Aquatic > Marine > Intertidal zone >...
TCGCAGGCAATATCCAATACCAGGGCTTCTACTTGCGCGCGTTCAATGGGGTCAGCAGGGTATAGTGGCGGTTCTGGAACGGTGCGGTCTAAATAGTTTAATATCGCCACCGACTGGCTCATAATGTCGTCACCGACGCGCAAGGCAGGCACCAAACCGGCTATGTTGATGTCAGTGAATTCACCACTCTGCTCGTTCAATCTCAGGTCGATAGGCACGCTTTCATAAGATTGCTGCTTTAAATTTAAGACAATACGCACCCTAAATGAGGCGGATGACCGCCAGTACTCATACAGCTTCATGGCAATAACTCCTGATAATGGTTTTATTGAGTGTAAACCTGAACATAGGCATCGCCAATCCCTATCAGTCGACAATGTGCCTACTGACTACAAGCCAACCTGAGCAGTTGACGTCATAGATTGAAGTCATAGCCGGAAGCCTAGAGTGAAACCATCACTGGGTGTCATTCTTTGCCTGTAGTTTGCAGCAGTAGTTTGCAGCAGTAGTTTGCAGCAATAGTGTGAAGCGCATGGGCTTTAACAGACAATCAGGATGATCACCGCGTACGCAGTTGGTGGTCAGTGGCGTTGGATCAGTAGCAACGGGCATTGCCTTAACTGATCGCGGGTAGGTAGGGCGATGCTGTGTTGATATTGTCATCCTATGGCGCAGCCCAATCGATCTATCATAGAGACTGGATTTGGGGCATTGGAATAGGTGTGGCGACGGTGGGGGTAAGGATTTTTTGGAATAATTGGTTGATTTAGGCGCTATATATAGGCACCTTGACTATAACAGTGTCTAGACCTCCACGCGGCATTGCTGGTGTAGCCAGTGACATAAACCGAGCAACTACAAGGGCCGTTGCCTCACGTTAGCGCGGTACTTGGTGGTTCACACAGGAAGAAAAATTGGGTTTTACAGAATCGGCAAACAAAAGAGGATCAAATATGAGCGACACAGTGGTTCACGGAAAATGTTTATGCGGGTCAGTGACCTTCGAGCTCACAGGCAATATCGGCATTTTTCATAACTGTCATTGTTCACGTTGTAGAAAAGTGACAGGCGCTATGCACGCGTCCAATCTTTTCGTATCCCCTGAGCAGATTTCATGGACCTCTGGACGCGAGTTGGTAAAACGATTTGAAGCCCCAGACGCAAAATATTTTTCAACCTGCTTTTGCAGCCAATGCGGCTCTAATCTGCCGTGGGCATCTCGAAGTGGTAAGGCTGTCATAGTGCCTGCGGGTACCCTAGATGACGATCCAGGTATCAAGCCCTTGTCGAACGTGTATTTTGGTTCACGTGCACCCTGGCATGTAGATGCATCAGAGCTGCCGACTTTTGATGAAATGCCAGCGCGTAAATAGCCAAAACAGCTTTTCATTTTCAAGGCAAAAAGCATCCAAATGGGTGCTTTTTTTGGTCCTGTAAAAGCGCATTGTCAGCATTGCTTTGTCAGCATTATAGTGGCGTAGACCCACTAGGCTAATTTGTAAAGTGCTACCAGATTTAGTTGGTGCATTTGTGTGTCTAGGTCAATTTCGACGCACCAAAGGTTTACAGATATATAAACCCGTGATAACTGTAAGTGTATTGTGATCTTTGTCTCTGACTATTTCCCGAAGTTGATTAGGAGAAGTGCAATGAATATAGACATTAACAATCTCGATGCGCAACAGATGGACCGTATGAAGCACGTGGTAACCAGTGCTTTACATGTGAAATATTCCGACGTTACCTTCCGCAACAACAAGCAAAGCGAACGCCTCGAATTCAATTGCAACATCACAGAACTACACCCCAAAGACATCTACATTCCATACGAAACTATCGAAGACCATTCACCCGTTGAGATCGCCAAAACGATTTTGACCAAGGCATGGCAGTTTTTCAAACGTAATGACGAAGGGGTATTAGAAAACGACCTCGAATTTCATGCGGTGCAATGACGTATCTTGCGTTTAGTGAGCAGAGCGTATCTATAATCGCACTATCGTTTTTCAGAAAAATACGCGGTATATAGCTACGCTCCTAAACGCAGCTTACATGCCAACAGGGCAGTGCATATCTTTTAGGCTACTAAAAGGAATAAGGTAGTGGCACTACTGAGTTAAGTTGGTTGCCTGGGTGACCAAACGTAGGTGTGCTGTTCCGTCTTTCACTCTATTCTGTCCGTCATAGAAATTCACAGCCCACCCACTGGATGCTCTGGCGTCCAGGTTCTCCCCAGTCCAATAAAACCCGGGTTGTGTATAAGGAAACACTGAATTATCGATAACAGGGCTGATGAATCCAAGCCCACCGCATACCTCACCAAAACTAAGATGCCCACTCGGGATGTTGGAAGAGCATAGCGTAATGCCTAAAAGTTCCATTTTTGTGGGCATCCGCCAACCTGTCAGCCCACATAGCGATTTTCTCAGTATTCCAGCAGAATTTGCTTTCTTAGCGTAGGTTAATGCGTCCTTAATTGTGTAGGTTTCCCCAGCATTTTTCTTGGTTTTCGACTCCCATACCAGCCCAGTCGAACGATCTAAAACACAGACCGCCGAATCAGACCCTGACAGTATGCGTTGATGGTTTTTATCCAGTTTCATGAATTCATTATCGCGAGCTTCTAATGCAATTGGCTGTTTAAATGCTAAAACCACTTCATAGTTCTCATTGTCAGTACTTTCTGGCGTCGAGAAAGTCGTGGATTCGTCACCAATCACAATCTCACTGGCGTTATCCACTACGTTGCTTGAAATGACCCCTTGAGCACTAGGCGGTTTAAAAGCCAATACCACTTCAATGAGGTCTTCATCGCTGTTAGATTGTGTGGTTGCTAAGTTGGCTGTTTCTAGTTTATCAGGAAGGGTGAAAGTGATGACTTGGTCAGAATGGGCGCTCACCAAAATGGCCGTCTCTTTCGAAGTGCGATCGGCATTTGTGGCAAAGCCCGTGTAATACCCTACACCCAATTCCAACATCACCGGTGCAACACCTACTTTTTGATCGTTTATATAAATGTCAGTGGCATTCTGAAAAGGATCTATCGTCAATGTCACTTTTCCTAGCGATGGACTAAGCGCCAGTGTTTCTAATTGGGTTATTGGTGTTTTTAATTCAACTTGAAAGGGCAGTCGATCATAGCCATCTTTTCTAACCTCGAGTTGCATGATATCGCCAACCTTGAAGTCTAAACCTTGATAGGGGGTTGTCCCCATCATTTTATCTGCAGCGAATACGGTTGCACCTGAGGGTTCCGTATCAAATATCAAAATCGCACGGGCAGCAGACTGAGCAACTGTGGGTGCTGTTGTTTGACCCAGTTGACCGCTTGTCCCAAGGGGGTTGCTGATCAAATTTTCTAGTGCAGGAATAACGTCAAACAGGTCGCATCCGCGGCAAGCATTGGTTTCAGACAACACGACCTCATTGGTCAAAACGTTTGTAATTACCAATTTCAATAGATAGCCGCCACTTACCTTGGTGACTGACGCATCCGCAATGAGCTCACCGTTAAAGGCTATCGCGACATTTTGATTGCATGACTCTGCTGTGCAATCCAATTTTGAATATTCTTTTTGAAGTTGTCTCTCTACATCAGCACCATAGAATACGGTGTAATGTTGAGCCAAGCCCTTTTGAACGGCAGAGCCATATTCGTCTTCATATGCCCGTTCTGATTGTGAAACCTCGATAGGTAGCAATACCAAGTTGAGTTTTTCAGCAGCCCAAGCAACCGACGTTAGGCTAAAGGCCAGAAAACATGCAATTAGCCCCTGAATCGCTATCGTGGCAAGGTCGTTAAAATTCAAGCGCAACGACATCATGTCCCGCTGCTCCTAACCATTCTAACGAAAAATTTCATGGGTGCCGGAAAACGGGCTAATTTTCCCTCGCCACTGCCGAAGCTGACAGTATGGTATGCATTGCCGGAAAAATTAGAAAAAGTCCAATAGTGTTTCGGCTCTGTTTTGGAGAAAAAGGATTGTTCAATGGTGGGTCTTGCAAAGTTAGCGAAGGTATTATTGCAGGGGACGCCGTCACTATAGAACGCTGGACTGCCAGTGCTGCAATAGGTGAGAGATGCCAGCTCGCTGACGAAGGGTAATCGCCACGAGCTAAATCCAAAACGTTGAATACCAAGTCTTGCCGCCTCATCGAGAGTAAGTTCTTCAGGTATGCCTATGCAGCTGTGGCCGTCAAAAGACATTCCAACAGTGCATCGCATCCATTCCAAATTGGTTAATGTATCCCTTATGACTTCCCCGTCCTCTAGTATTTGAAATCGGTCTGGCGCCAGGACTAATTCTATTGACGTATTCTGAACGGTGACGGGTTTGAGCGCGGTATCTAAAACCTCAGATGCTGTTTCGTCAACACGAGTACTTGGCACCAAGGATGTGGAAGGCGTTGGGGAGACAAAACGGTTGTTGGCTGGCGACACCAATTGTTCGCTCTGGCCCAGGGCAATCATATTCGCAATGAGCGCTATTTCATCACAGACGCTACATACGCTGGTTTTTGCTAAAACTGTTTGGTCAGTCAATACATTTCGAATCACTAGCTTGGTTATGTATCCAGAAGACACCGCTTTTATTGATGCATCAGCAACCAATTCGCCATTGAACGCAATGGCAATATTTTGATTACAGGATTCGGCGGTGCAGTCCAGTTTGCTATATTCTTTTTCTAATGCTCTTTCGACCTCCACGCCATAAAAGACGGTATAGTCTGTTAATAATCCCTGTTGCAAAGATGTGCCAAATTCAGACTCTAAATCCAAAAGTTCTTGAGGTAGGTCGAGCGGTAGCAATACCAAGTTGGGTTTTTCAGCATGAGCATGAGAAGCAAACAGCACGCAGATTGCGATGAAAAGACGTAATAATGTCGGGCGAATCAATGTGGTCATAAAAAGGCCGCTTTTTCGCTATGAAGACATACGGATAACGTAAAGAATCGGGAAGTAGCCAAAACCGAATGCAGAAGGATTCGGTTTTGACATCGTTTAGAATGAATTATTGGTTTGCAATTGCTGCAGCCAATTCATCCTGCCCTTTTTCGGCTTTAAATTGCTGCCAAAGAGCGCCATCATTATTCATGCTGGTTTTCAATGCAGTCTGTGTATTTAATAGCAGGCTGTTTGCATCAATGGCAACTAACACATATAACTGACCGTTAGGGCTGGTGCGGGAATTCACCATTTTACTTCCCAGCAAGACCTGATCTGTAAGCACTTTTGAAACTGAAGTTCTCACTTGGTCAACAGTTTCGCTGTCTCCCTGGCCAGTAGTTTCAATATATTGCTTAACCATATTGGTAACATGTACTTCCATTTGCTGAGCCAATGCAATTCGAGCGCTGGTGCTCGCTTGTTCCTTCATGAAGTCAAAACCAGCAGCAGACTTTGCAGTAGAACCGACTGCAGCCATTGGGTAGGCTTCAACTGGTTGCCCACAAACCCAGGCAGGCGCTTTTACGTCAAACGCGTCAGGGTATGTACATTCTGCGAATTCATCTTTAGCACTATTGCCGCTACAAGCGACCAGTGCAATTGAGGTAATTATGGCGAGTGCGTGAAATCTTAGATTCATAAAATGCTCCATTTTTATGCTAAACAATCACTTCCTTGCAAAGGCAGAACGGGTCGGCCTTAGGGTTGCTAGAAGTTATAGTAAGAACCAATTCTGATTGAACACTATCAATTCATCTAGGATGGGTGAATAACCGTAATGCGCAGAATAAATCCAGCTAGTATGATATTTCCACTCAGACAGAATGAATCAATTTCTGTTGAACCCAAGAACAGTATCAAAAATATTCATCTGCGCAAATAAAAACACTTGTTTTCCTGATCTTGATTCTAGTCAATGCATTTACTATTTGATCAAATTGAAATAATTGTGGCATTGTTCATTTATGGTTGTGATAGCACTCTCCCCAAACCCAGCGCGTAAACGGAACGATTTAAAACAAAGGAACTGTTCGATGATCAAACGTAACCGATTGATTTTTTTGTTATCCACTTTGATTGCAACACCCTGGTTGGTGAACCCATTGTTCGCTGATGGACTTGCTGATTTTCAAGCATGGCAAGCACAGGCTAATAATGAGTTCCAATCCTACAAGGATGCCAGGGATAAGGAATTCGTTACGTCATTGGCCAATAGTTGGCGTGAAATCAACATGCTCAATGCCAAGGTGAGAGATGAAACGCCCAAGCTACCTGATCTGCCTGTTGCCCCTGAAGTCATTCCAAATGAGACTCCTATAGAAGAAATACCAGCAGCTCTTGTGCTACCTAAGGTGGCGCCGCCCGTAGCCCCAATCAAGCCTGTAACCGTTAAGCCCGTTTTCGGTAAAGTAAGAGAAGTATCTTATTTTGGATACGTTTTGCGCTTTGACGATAAAAAGCCCCTGCGACCAGCGGTCAAGTTGCCGTTAACGCAAAATGCAGTGCGCGATGCATGGAGTGATTTAAGCCAGTTGGATTATGAGATCGCTGTTGAAGAATTGACTACTTATGGCAGAGAATTTGACCTTGCAGACTGGGCAAAAGTTCAGTTGGCGTGGCAATACGTTGCTGCAGATGAGCGGACCAAATTCAATGAAAAGGTATTGCTGACTTGGTTCTTGCTTGTAAAGCAGGGGTTTGACGCCAAAGTGGCATTTGACAAAAACTTCCTATATTTGGTTATGCCAAGTGATCAGCCGATATATGGAGCAGCCTATTTTACCATCGAGGGCCGCCAATATTATTGGATTGATCTGGGCAAAAAAGGGCTAAGACCTCACAAGGCTTTCACCTATGATGGAAAATACCCTGATGCAGAGCGCTCATTAGATATGCGGTTTGCCAAAACGATTCAAGCGTCAGGAAAAGATTCGAACAGGCAGGTGCGATTTGAGTTCGATAAGGCGCAGTACGAAATTAACATTGCTTATGCACTGAATCGTATCGAATATTTTAAAACCTATCCGCAAATCGACCTGAAGTATTATTTTGAATCAAATTTATACCCGCAATTGGGTAAAAATATTGTGGATCAACTGCAACCCATTGTTTCAAAAATGAACGAAAAGCAAGCGGTTGATTTTCTGTTGAGAATGGTGCAAAAGGGATTCCCCTACGCAACAGATGCAAACCAATTTGGCGAAGAGAATTATTTGTTGCCCGAGGAAATGTTTTTCTACCCACAATCAGATTGTGAAGACCGATCAATTCTCTTTGCATGGCTAGTACGAAACGTGTTGGGTTTAGAAGTGGTAGCGCTAAACTATCCCGGCCATGTGGCAACCGCAGTGGCATTTAAAGGCAAGGTGTCAGGTGACGCCTATCGATATCAAGGAAAAGCCTTTACGGTAGCTGATCCTACCTATATCAACGCTCGCAGTGGTATGACAATGCTCAATTATAAAGGCGTGGTGCCAAAAATTGAACCAGTGCTGTAACGAATATCGAGAGAATTACAATGCCACGAACTCAGAGATCGGTCTTTACACTTTTGGCATTGCTATTGGCCTTTGTTGCGCTGCCTGCACAGTCAAAACCAAATCTAGTGCTACTTCCGATAGAGACATCCGACGACGTAAGGCAGTATGAAACAGAGTTTGGTTCTGCGTTGCAACAAGGACTTCAGGAGCGCTACACGGTTTTTTTCGGTCCAGCAGTCGAGAGAGAGCTTGAGAAGGAATACTCCAAGCTGGATTGCACCGCCGAATCCTGTAATCAGAATGTCGCAATTGCGTTCAATGGAGAGCTAGTAGCCGACGCGTCCGTTAAAAGTGTTGGAGACGGGTTTCTACTCAAAATGGTAATCCAAAATGTCTTTACCAATCGGGTAGTCATAACCGACACCCGACCCTGTAGAGACTGTGACGTATTCTCTGTCATAGATATTCTTCAGCAGATGGGGGCAGGTAGTTTACCCCAATCACCTACGCCCCTAGTTGCTGTGCAACCTGAGCGCGCGATCATATTTTTTGACACAGATCCCACCCATGCCGATGTGTCTGTTAATGGTCAGCCTGCAGGAATAACGCCCTATCAAGGCCTTAACCATAATATTGGAGAGCAGGTTGATATAGAGGTGCGTTCCAAAGGCTATCAAACCTTGCGCTTAAATCAGGTCATTATCGCGCCCATTACTCAATTGGGCGTTCTGACGCTTGCAGCAGACGCGCCAAATGAAGGCTTTGCAGCGATTGAGATTAATAGTGAGCCTATGGGTGCGGATGTATATATTGATGACTTGTTGGTCGGAACAACACCCTATCAGTCTGTGAATTTCACCCAGGGGCAAACTCTCAACATTCGGGTGTCGCTTGCGGACCACCAAACACATTATAAAACCGTCTACCTCAATCAGCCGTTAATTGAGTTGCCCCTATTTTCAATGGTGCCAATAGTCCATGAAATCACTGGTGCCGATCGCTATCAAAAATTGGATGCTGAGGGCGGGGCGCTTCCTGATGATGCATTACAATGGGAATGCATTCGTGACGCGCAAACCAACTTGGTTTGGGAAGTTAAAAACACCAGCAGTGCCAACAAATCTGACAAGACTTACCGATATAAAGATGCAGTGAAGTTTGCCGAATCGACGAACAAAAGAACGTTGTTTAGACAGGGAGGTCACTGTGGTCTCGCCAATTGGCGATTACCCTCACTCGAAGAATTGCGAACCTTGCGGGTTCCCGAAAACGTGCCAACCATTGATACTGAGTTTTTCCCATATACCAAACGGACTGAATATTGGTCTTCTACTGAAATTGAAAATGGCTTTCATGCAACGGTGCAATTCATTGGCAATGTGGGTGTCATTCCACCAGGCCGACCAGATACAGACAATTGGGCAGTACGACGGGTCGCTAAACCCCCATTGTTAACGGTAGATGCCAATACCCAAGGTAAAGAATCCTATTTATATGTCGACGGACAGATCGTTGCCCAAGGAATACCGCCCTTATCGGCGGTAGTGGGTGATGGGAAGCATCGGGTTTATCTCGCAACGACCGAAGGCGAAACGGTCCGCCAAGACATTGCGATGGTAAATAGCGATAAAGCAATTTTGCTTACCTATCCATTGAAGCTTTTTGACGGTAACACTGAGGCACTAGATAGGGTAGACGCAGCATTAACCGGCGCTATTGCTGACAGGCAGTTAATTGTACGCACGTCGCAATCGGTAGAAGATGCCTATTTGTTTATCGATGGTCAGCTGATTACCAGAGGTACACCACCCTTTATTTTGGAGTGGCCAGAGGGAGATTATACCCTAGCAATCCGAAACAAAACGGGTGGCACGGCCGCAAAGGATGTCACCATTAGTCGCCGTGATCTCGACGTCTCGCTCGACTTTTACGCAACGGCGATCGAAACCGGCACCAATTGGCCCAATAATCCCACTCAAAAACGAACAATAATGGTGACAACGAGCCCACCCATTGTTGACGGTCGATTCTATGTAAATGGCGAAATTCATGCATCAGGAGCCACTCCAATCATGTTGCATTTAATTCCCGGCAGTTATGGCGTCAGTGTCGCGACTGCGCAATTGCGGTCAGAAGATCAAAAAGTGGTGATTCGAGAAAGTGATTATGAATTATTCGAGGTCAATTTGAAT
>Ga0208438_1000480_pt1 | contig 9545 bp, 8 predicted proteins | sample ColrivemetaGS545_FD_187607 | JGI IMG/M metagenome (GOLD analysis project Ga0208438, IMG submission 187607) | Estuarine microbial communities from the Columbia River estuary - Flood tide non-ETM metaG S.545 (SPAdes) (version 2) | ecosystem: Environmental > Aquatic > Marine > Intertidal zone >...
GTCAAATGTTTCAGAGGACATTGGTTCATCCTGTTTATCTTGAAGAGTACCGGTTAAAAGAATTGCTAAAGTATCAACCTGTTCTTTTAGTTCAATATCCTCAATATCCTGTTCTGGTATAATAGTCTCTACTTTATTTTGTTGTTGTTTAATTTCTTGCTGTCGAGTTGTCAGTGAGGGGTCGTGGAGCTCGTATAAAAATAATTCAATGAGTGGTTCCGATTTTACTATATTAATACATATTGCTTTACATTCTTGAATATAAGAACTCAAATCATAAGAGTCTTTTTCATCATCTTTGAAATTATTGTTAATATACTTGAGAATGTCTGATAATTTTGAAATTAGTGTCAAGTAATGTATCAATTTTTCATTCATTAACTAGTATAATTTATTGTTTTTAAGCTCCATAATTTCTCGACAAATAATTAAGTATTTTCACAATAAATACATCTATTATAGTATATATTCTGATATGTTTTGATAATCATCTTAGTTTCTGAAAGAATACTTTTTTTGTGTAATATAGATTCAAGTAAATTTTCACCATTTATCATAAATTTATAAGCATCCTGGGGTGTTATATGTATGAATATTTTTTTAATGTAAAATCTTATATCAAGTAAGTAAATTTCTGTTTGTAAATTTTTAATATCTTTTTTAAGATTTTTATAAACTATAATATATTCTTTATAATTTGAGTAAGTGATGCGATTTATATACATACAAGATATGGGATTTCTACATAATGGGCATTTAAGTTGTTTACAATAAATACCATATATATTACATCGTCTTTTATATTCTACTTCTATATATTTAATTATACACTTGGAATGATATGTATGATTGCATTTTAGTTGTATAGAGTGTAAATCAAAATCCTCCATACAAATGGAACAATCATCATTATATGATTTAAGCATCTAAATTAATTGCACTGTGTATACAGTCAGTAGCAATTTAATTAACTTGTTTATTATTCAATTTATATAAATCAAGGACTTGTTCTAACAATGAATTCTAGGTGCTTATCGCCAAGTTTTATAAGAGTGTGAATTTACCTTTTAATATAGTAATTTCTTTTTGAGGTGATTGATAAACAATTTCAATTTCATTAAAGTTGACATATTGATTGACGTCTTCTGTTTTAAATTTTAACTTGTACATACCATCTCCGTCACGTAATACTTGACCGATGTTAATTCTTTGACCAGTTTTAGTACTTTTAAGGTAGGCTATATATTTATGTTTGAATGATGTATTATCAATATTAATTTTTTCTATACCGAATGGGTTACCATTTAGTACATAAAGGTTAGCAAGAATTTCAATACTATAAATTGGTTTAGCGGTATTCATTTCAGAGTAAACAGATTTGTTAGCTTGTCCGAAAATAAGATTATTTGTTTCTGATGTTAATTGAGCATTTTGATATGTAAAATATCCTGGATTTATTGCGTCTTTATACGAATAAAATTGGTCATTTGAGAATTGTTCGAATTTAGGGTATCTCTTTTTACGTTTATACATTTGTCCTGACATAAATAATGTATTTAAACAGCTGGATAAACAACTAATACAAATAATTATCATGAGTACAAACAAAAACATTTTAAGATTAAAAATACTACATGTTATTAATTCCTGAGGAGTAAATAGAGGGCCATTCATTGAAAGAGATGTTGAAATATCACTCATTAATATAATATATATATTTTACTATTAAAATAAAATTTCTAAAATAGTGTATTATTTATAAATTAATTAGAGTTACATATCACGACACGTACAAATTTGTAAATTTAATTCTTTTTAATAATTAATTTGTATAAAGTACAAATTGTAATTTAGTCTCAAGAAAATATATACGATGAAAAGAATTTTGATTTTTGGTTATTACAATCGTCAAAACTGGGGAGATGATGTTTTTGAATATGTTTTCAAGAATTATATTTTTAATGATTCTAACAAATACGAGTTAATTTTTAAAAATCTAGACGGATTAAATTATAATACAGAAGTATATAAAACAATTGATACAGTTATTATAGGTGGAGGGGATGTTATTAATTCTTATTTTTTTGACAATGAAAAAGTCGATTTATTTAGAGAATTTTTTGACAAAAGGCCTATTTATTTTGTAGGTATTGGGTTGACATATCCAAATTTAATAAATGTAATGGATATAGGTGATTATTTTTTTATGAGAAATAAAACTGATGAAAAACTTACAAGAAATAGGTATAGTGATTTATATGCACATGCAATTCCAGATATTGCTTTTAATTTAATGGAAGAAGAAAGTTTAGTTAATTTTAATAAACTTCAGAAGGCTAAAAAAGATATTAAAAAAATTGGTATAGCATTACCATCACCGTGGTTAAAATTTAAATGTGATAATACATTTATTAATGATATATGTAACCTGGCTTTAGAGTTATCAACAAATCACGAAGTTCATTTTATTCCATTTGATACAAGTAACAACGGGACGTCTAATTCTGATGTTAAAATGATTCAGGATATTCAAAGTCAATTAAAAAAGAACAAAAAAACAAAAAAAAAAAATTCTAATATTTATTATATGATACCTAATATAGAAATAGATGGTTCATTTAAGCATATTAGTACACAAGAAATGATTGAATATTTTAAAAATATGGATTTAGTAGTATGTGGTAGATTTCATGCAACTATATTAAGTATTTTAACAAATACTCCTTTTGTGTGTGTATATGCTAGTCAAAAGTTGGATAATTTAAGAACAGATATTCTTAGTATGTATAATTATTTTATTAAATTAGATACTGATGAAAATAATGCACCTACCCACTTTCCAAAGAAACAGATTATAGATGCTATAAAGGATCTTAAAAATAATTATGTAATGTCAATTAATAATTTGAAAACTTTTAGTGTTGGTATGAAACAAGAAACATTAGACTTTAATGATAAGTTGCGAAGAATTGTGGATAGTGATGATTCTTTAGTAATATTTAGGCAATCACCACCACAGTATATTACCTTAGATGCCAAGAAATGTTTGATTAAAACTACAATTTCAAATATTTTGCAGCGTGTATCTAATAAAATATCTATTAGTGATGTTGATTCTATATTAAGAGGTAGACCATTAATAAATGTGCTACCAAGAACTACATATATGAATTTAGATTTATTCAAGAAGATATTAACAGAAGAGATTTTATGGTCATTGACTGGTGATCCGTATGCTCCATATTATTATGGTTTATATGAAGATATTTTTAGTAGTAATTTCTTGGAACAATTAAATTGGATTGTAGATGATTATTATGAAAATTATAGTTATAAACCTCCTAGTAAAAAGAATAGTGAAGCTATAACTCTTGTTAATAAGAATTTTCAAAGATTACATAGAAGTGGATGGCAGTATATAGTAAATAATATTGTTATGCAATTAAATAATAATGATAATATAAATGAACCACTTATTATAGATACATATATTGATAAAACATTTCATTGGAATAAAGAATTTTATTCTAGTAAAGGTATTATACCATATAAAAGAAATTGGATTGGATTTGTACATCATACATACTCTGATTATAACAATAATTATAATTGTGTAGAGCTATTTAAGGATGAGACATTTATTCAAAGTTTACAAGAGTGCAAAGCTTTAATTGTTATGACAAAGTACTTAAGTAAACAAGTCATAAAGAGTCTTAAAAAACTTAACTTACAACATGTTAATGTTCATACCATATTACACCCTACAGAAAATACGGATATTATGTTTACATGGGAAAATTTTATGGATAATAAAAATAAACAAGTTGTTCAAATCGGAAATTGGTTAAGAGATGTATTTGCTATTTATAAAGTTATTTTACCAAAGTCTTCTATTATTAAAGAAAAGTCGATTTTACGAAATAAAAATAGTGAAAATTATTTTCCTCCAGATAACTTTTTAAATGACCTTTATCAAGAATTAAATAATAATAATCAAAATAATAATAATAATTATAAAGTTGTTGATATTTGTAGAAATGCATTTAAGAATATGCATATAAGGGGTTTATATCATCATATAGTTGAAATGGAAGAGAATGTAAAGTGTATAGATTTTTTAGATAACAGCGAATATGATTATTTATTGTCAAAAAATATAATATTTTTAAATTTAGTAGATGCATCTGCTTGTAATACATTGATTGAATGTGTTATTAGAAATACACCTATTATTGTCAATCCTATACCACCAGTTGTAGAGATTTTAGGTAAGGATTATCCGTTATATTATAATGATTATTATGAAGTATCTAAAATTTTAGACAATTCAAGTTTAATTAAACAAGGTCATGAGTATCTTAAGAATATGCCTAAAGAACAATTAGATATAAGTACATTTATAAATGAACTCACAACTATTGTAACTAGTTATGCGAATTAATGGATTAGCTTTGATTTAATTAAAATTGAAAATATAAAAAATCTTTATATTTTTAAAATGAATTCAGTTCAATTTGAAAAAATGTTTGAAAGTGATAAAGGATTACCATGGGATTATGAATTTTTGTCTAGTTGTAATTATATAACATGGAGTATAGTTAGAAATAATTTAAACAAACCATGGAATTTGAAAAAGATTTGCAGAAATAAAATCATAAAAATTGAAGATGTATTAGATAGTCCATTTTTACGATGGGATTGGGATGAATTAACATTAAATGAAAATATGACATTTGATATTATTAAAAATTATCCTACACAACCATGGAATATTGATATATTGGAAGAAAAACTAACATGTGAACAATTACAACAGTTTTATACTATTCGAGATTCATTTATTGACAGTAGTTCTATTAATAGTTATGACAGTTATGACAGTTATGACAGTCAAAATTTTATGTATGAAATATAACCAGCCTACTTCATTGATTTTAGTATATAATGAGTAAATTTAGTAGAAATAAATTGATTTATATAAAATTTAATAAGTTTTTATAAATGACACAAAAATTTATTCATAATAAAGTTAATTCACAATTTGAATGTATAGGGTGGTATACCAAAGAAACACACGAAGTAGTTAGACAGAATATTATAAATGAACTTAAAATATACAAGGATGAATATGTTGATTTATTGAATGAAGAAGAATCATTTGAAGAATATATTGAAAAAATGTCGAAATTAGACGTATGCGGAGATAATATAACATTGATAGCTGCTTCTCAATTTTATAAATTAAATATTTGTGTGAATAATGAAATTCAAATAGTAATTAATGATAATGATAATGAACATGATGATATAGATTTATTTTTGACAAAAACTGATGAAAATTATTATTATATAGATAAACCTGTTATTACTATTTTTGATGATCCAAAACATTTTAATGTAACACATCCTTTAAATACAGAGTGGTCATTATGGATATCAACTAAGGTTAAGAGTAATAATTGGTTAGACACTATTAAAAATATAATTACTATAGGAAGTATAGAAGATTTTTGGGGTATGTTCAATAATATACCACAGGCTGGTTCTTTAAATTTTCCATCTGATTATTATTTTTTTAGAAATGGTATTTTACCTATGTGGGAGGCTCCAGAAAATAAAAATGGCGGTAAGATGACTATAACATTTAAAAAGACATGTGATCTTGAATATTTTAACAGAGTCTGGTTATATACTATTTTGGGATGTATAGGAGAACAATTTGATAATAATTATAATCATGTATGTGGTATTGTTTTAAATATAAGAAAACATCAAGACCGTGTTAATATATGGTTAAATATCGATAACGAAGAAAATATTAAAAAAGTTGGACTAAGATGGAAAGAAATTTTAGAATTACCCAAAATGCATATATCATATATTAAACATGACAATACAGATATTCAATACATTATTTAAACACTTGACAGTATTACATTCATATTTTACAGTATATACTTATTATTTCATTTCTTTCATCATATTATTAATTAAACTAGACATACCTGGCATAGAATTTAATGTATCTGAATTATTAGAAATTGTACCCATTATATTTTTAGCTTGGTCTTCAAGGCTATCTTTATTAATCTCACCGCTATTAATCTTATCTTCAACCTTTTGTTGAATTTCTTCAACAAGACCTTGTAATTGTGAGTTTTCAATATCACCAGACATTAAACTAGATAACATTGACATAGGATTGAGTTGTTGTGAGTGCATTTTCTGTGAAATATCTGTAGCAATATTTAAGATTTCTTTATTTCCTAATAGAGATTCCATGATATTACCTAAATCGCCACCACCTAAATTACCTAAATTACCTAAATTACCTAAATTACCTAAATTACCTAAATTACCTAAATTACCTAAATTACCTAAATTACCTAAATTACCTAAATTACCTAAATTACCTAAATTACCTAAATTACCTAGAATATCTGGGTCTGGATGGTTTAAATCTGAACGACTATAAGAAACAGCATTTCTTCTCTTATGTTTAGTTGATGAACCAGCCTTTGAGACTTTAATATCTTCTTCCTTTAAGGCTGTTTCCGCTTCTTTTTGAATTTTATCTACAAACTCTGCCAATTTATGCGTTAAAACATCAGCTTCATCTTGATTACTTTCTTGAGCAGTTTCTTGAGATTGATGTAATAATACACTGGACATATAAATAGAATAAGTGTATTTAATTAATCCTTTTTTAGTATTCTTAGATTCATTTTCAAATACACGAAAGTTTAAAATATTACTAAAAAGTGTAACACCATTTAAGAAGTTATAATAATCTGATTTCACCTTTTTATTTGAAAATAAAATGGCAGAAATTTTAGATTCATATGTTCCTAAATGTTGAGTTGTATATTCTAAAAATTTATTATACTCTTCCTTGTCTAAATCAATAGTTTTCATATAAGTTCTAATACTTGGAACAATTTGTGGGTCCAGATATTCCATAGTTAAATCAATTTCATTTAAGAAAGATTCAACGGTTTTAAATAATTCTTTTTTAATTAATTCTTCCATTATTTATAATTTATAGACTATAATTGTTTTATTTATTTAACGAAGTTTGTGGAATTGTTTTTTTATTTAAGTTTGCGGAATTGTTTTTTTATTTAAGTTTGCGGAATTGTTTTTTTATTTAAGTTTGTGGAATTGTTTTTTTATTTAAGTTTGTGGAATTGTTTTATTTACATAACTTGTTTATTGATATCACAGTTTGATCTACGCGACTATAAATGTATAGATTTATATTAAGAATTTTCAATATTCCTGATTATAAGAGTCTTGGTAGTTAATACCCCTCTTTAGCCAAAAATGCTAAATATTTATTTTTTGGTTTTCCTTCTGGGCATACCGTACTTAATTGTTTGACTGCATTATCCATTATTCTAGTAACCTCTGCTTCTAATTTTCTTATATCGATTTCAACTAATTTTTTGATTGTTTCATCGCTATAAATTTCTCTTAAAGCCATTAAATATCCTAGTGAATATGTTGCGTGCAAATTAGCTATATACGGATTAGTATCTTGTTCAGCTGCTACAGCCCAACGTGAAGTTTGCCTAATCAATTTATTAATTCGATGAATATCATTTATTTCACTACTAATAGTGTATCTTTTAGCAAAAAGATTTAAACTTAATACATATATTACACTAAGTATAAATATTATGTAGAAACCCATAATATATATTATAGAAATATTTTAAAAATTTAAATTTATAGAAATACAAGAATTCTAGCCAGGTATGTTACCCGACTGACAGCCCTTGACGGTTGCGATCAGTCGGTTATAACGTAACCTTTGATGCGCATTTTAATAATTTTTGGAAATAATGAAAAATTGTTGCTTTTTGTCTTAATGTTTTCTCAGGGTCATGATTAGCCCTATCTAACCAAATACTTTTTAACTTAAGACCATATAAGATATTGTCTTTATCTAATCCCATATTTTGTTCAAAATTCAAAAAAAAATCTTCATCACATTCTATGATTTGTGTTGAATATGGTGATATATACTGTATAAATTGTTCTACTACTAATCTTGGATTGCTACGTCTAAGTAAGTCAATAGAACTTTTTGTTAAAACGATATCTGATCTAAAATACGGAAATTCATTTTCCATATATTCAAAAAATTGATCCATAACATCATTAAATACTTTGATTTGAATTATTTTGTTCATTATTATTAAAACTATAATATTAATTGTGTTTAAATTAAAACACGTGAAATCTAATTAAAATTCAATTTACAGTTTGCGTTGAATTTGTTTAAAAATTTTAATCAATAAAAGTAAACAAATGAGTGATATACAGTCTGTATCTAAAACACTAAAATTTGAATTAGGAAACAAACTCAAACTTTTGAAAGATATTCGCCATGAAATTAAAAAGAAGAGATTTATATTGGACGAGTCAAGAGAAAAATTTGGATTCGACAATATGACTCAATTATCAAAGGTAAAGAATACATCTGAAGTAAAGGGGTATCCCTTTGTCGCCTCTAAGTTAGAAAGTAAGGTATTAAAGGGCATCAAGGTTGGTTTAAAGGTTGTACCGGTAGAGACTAAGTTTGAAAAACACGAGCACCCTACTAATTTAGAATTTTTATCTTTAAAGGAATTAACTGATAATATAGTGTGCAAAATGATTAGTCCTCATATTGTGTTTTATTTAGCTAATCAAAAGGTATCTAATAAAAGTCGCGCCCTTAAGTTTTTAAATCTAAAACGTTTAGAAGTTGAAGAACAAATTAGAACCAGTTCGAATATGCTAGTATCAGAATATATAGAAGGTGGCAGTTTGGATACATGGATTTATGATATTTATGAAAATGACAATTGTATATCGGATAAAGATTGGCGTATAATTATATTCCAATTAATTTATACAATTGCTATTATTCAGCATTATTATCGTATGATGCATAATGATTTCCATTATGGTAATATTTTAATAGACACTTCAATTAAAAAGATTGATGGTCAATATTTTGTTTACACAATAGACAGTGAAACCTATTATATTCCAAATAATGGATGTATTCCAAAATTATGGGATTTTGAATTCGCAATGGCTTATTCTGATAAAATCCCCGATTTTTATCCAAATAAATTTATCATCGGTAATTGCGAATACGATAGAAAAAAGCATATTACTAAAGAACCCATTGTAGGCGACAATAATTCTTTAGAAAGCGATGACCTTAATGTTCCATATAATTATAATGAAGTATATGATTTACACTATTTCTTAACTTCATTGCTAGATCTTTATATTTCACAAGAGATATTTGATTGGATATTAGAAGTATACCCCGATGAACTTATCCCTAGAGAAGACAGTGACAGTGACAGTGACAGTGACAGTGATAGTGATAGTGATAGTGACAGTGACAAGAGTGACAATGATAGTGATAGTGATAGTGATAAGAGTAATTACGATAGCGACGATAGCGATGATAGTAAAAAAAGTGACAGTGACAAGTTAAAAAATAAATTAGATAAGATTACACTATCAGATGCTAATTCATA
>Ga0208438_1000481_pt1 | contig 9544 bp, 6 predicted proteins | sample ColrivemetaGS545_FD_187607 | JGI IMG/M metagenome (GOLD analysis project Ga0208438, IMG submission 187607) | Estuarine microbial communities from the Columbia River estuary - Flood tide non-ETM metaG S.545 (SPAdes) (version 2) | ecosystem: Environmental > Aquatic > Marine > Intertidal zone >...
CACAGATGGCTGGATTGAAAGTAGTGGTTGTGAAATGCGATGAGTTGGGCAATGTCGATTATGCCGACATGGAGCAAAAATCTAAGCAGTTGGCTGATCAGCTTAGCTGTTTGATGATGACCTACCCGTCAACCCACGGTATTTATGAAGATGGCGTCAAAGAAATTTGTGATTTGATCCACCGGCATGGTGGCCAGGTCTACATGGACGGTGCCAACCTTAATGCACAGATCGGTATCACACGCCCTGCCGACATTGGCGCTGACGTGTCTCACATGAACCTGCACAAGTCGTTTGCCATTCCACATGGCGGTGGCGGTCCAGGCATGGGCCCTATTGGTGTCAAAAGCCACTTGGCGCCATTCCTAGCGAGTCACGTGGTAAAACCAGTTAATAATTTACCAGTAGAAAACGGTGCGGTGTCTGCAGCCCCTTATGGTAGCGCCGGCATATTGCCGATTAGCTGGATGTATATTCGCATGTTGGGTCACGATGGGCTTAAAGCCTCTACCCAGATGGCGTTGCTCAATGCAAACTATCTAACCAAAAACCTCGCAGTCAACTTCCCTATTCTCTATAAGGGCAAGAAAGACTTAGTCGCCCACGAATGTATCGTCGATTTGCGCCCTATTAAGGCACGCTCTGGTATCTCAGAAGTCGATATTGCGAAGCGTTTGATGGACTATGGCTTCCATGCACCCACGATGAGTTTCCCAGTCGCCGGTACCTTTATGATCGAGCCTACCGAGAGTGAATCGAAAGAAGAACTCGACCGTTTCTCCAACGCGATGGCCAGCATCATGGCTGAAATCAAGCAAGTGGAAAGTGGTGTGTGGCCGAAGGACAACAATCCCCTGGTCAATGCACCCCATACACAAGAAGATTTGTATTCGGACGCTTGGGATCATCCCTATAGCCGTGAAGTGGCTTGTTTCCCAACTGCTCACAGCAAGCAGTTTAAGTTCTGGCCGTTTGTTAACCGTATCGATGACGTGTATGGCGATAGAAACTTGATTTGCTCTTGCCCAGACATTTCAAATTACGAGGACTGATCCATGAAAGAGCTCATCCTGACCCTAATCTCAGAAGATCGGCCTGGTATTGTTGACAAGGTAGCCTCTGTCATCCATTTGCATGATGGCAGCTGGATGGAAAGCCGCATGACACAAATGGCTGGCAAGTTTGTTGGCATCGTTCGGGTGACCTGCCCAATCGTGAACATTGACGCAATGACCGGTGCGCTTGCTGATTTATCAGAAGCAGGCATTCGCATTACCGTTGAAGAAGGCCAGACGTCAGAAATATCGACAGAGACCTATGTGGCAGTGAACATTACCGCCAATGACCGCCTAGGCATTGTTAGAGAGGTGGCTAATTGCTTGGCTGCGCTCAATATCAACCTAGAAGATTTGCAAACCGATTGTAGTACGGCAGCAATGTCTTCGAGCGCTATGTTTCATGCGTCATTCTTAACGGTCATTCCAGAAGAGGTTACTGTTGAAGACGTGATCGCAGCACTAGAAAGTCTGTCTGATGACCTGATGGTAGACATCGACTCAGAATAGCATGTGAACCGCTGTATGGAATGGGGATGCTGTGCATCCCCATTTTTTTGCCCAAAATAGCCTACCAGCCACCTCGTCCCCGTGAATTTAAAAGCTGAAAATGACGCTTTAGGTCAAAGTTTTGACAAATACCCAAAGCCTGAAGAATCAAAGGGTGCTATTTTTAAACCATGTCTGTGTGACGACCACCATAGGTCGCACCTAAGGTCTATGCCTATTGTACTTAGCCTATTGGGGGTGTTCACGTGATTAAAACGGCCATTGTTGGTTTTGGAATGTCTGCAAAAACCTTCCATATTCCCTTTATAAAACAGTCTCCGGACTATGAGCTCGTTGCCATCAGCACATCACATATTGCAGGGGCTACCGTGGCTTTTCCTCGGGCTTCTGTACATGAAAGCGCACTAGAGATGATCACCAGTACCGATGCTGATCTCATCATTATCACGGCTCCCAATGATGTTCATTACAATCTGGCACATGCCTGTTTAATGGCGAATAAGCATGTTGTGGTTGAAAAACCCTTTGTCACCCAATTTGATGACGGCGTAGCATTAATGCAATTGGCCGCAAAGCGGGGACTGGTGCTAACGGTCTATCACAACCGACGCTGGGACGGCGATTTCCTCACGATACAGAAGTTAGTGAAGGAACGCAGGCTGGGTAAACTGCGGAATTTCGAATCCCACTTTGACCGATTCAGACCCAAGATTCGTGACCGTTGGAGAGAGAAGCCCGGTGACGGCACGGGAATCTGGTATGACTTAGGTCCGCATCTTTTAGATCAAGCCTTGGTGCTGTTTGGTATGCCGCAATCTGTCACTGGACGCTGTTTGGCGCTACGCAATAAAGAGTCCGTGTGTGACTATTTCCATGTCATGCTCCACTACCCCATGGGCGACGTGATCTTGCACAGCAGCCCTTATGCAGCCGGTCCCAACACCCGTTTCCATATGCAGGGCACGCAGGGTAGCTTCATTAAAATGGGATTAGACCCGCAAGAAAGTAGGCTCAGTGAAGGGGCTATTCCGAAGGATCCCGATTGGTCACAAGAATTACCCACTGCCTATGGTACCTTCTATAGCGAAAATGCGAAGACCACAGTGACTACCGAACCAGGTGCCTACCAGGCTTTTTATCAAGCATTAAGCCAATGTATTTCCATTGGTGCACCACCGCCAGTAGACCCTTGGGATGCATTATTGGGTTTGTATCTGATTCAATTGGCCGAAAAGAGCAGCAGCCTTGGGCAACGCCTAACGGTTGAAGTGCCAGAAAAAACGCCTGAACCGGAGTAGGACGCCTAAAAAGTCGCGACGGGATACATGACATGGTCATGGTACCCCGTCAGCACATCCCAATAGCCTGACAACGCTTGGTCCAAAGCGCGATCTCCCGTATCCAAAATCAGTGGCCGCCCGTCCAGTCTCACCAGCTTACCCTTGGTAGCGATCACTTGAATATGTTCACGTCCAATCGCCTGAATGACGCGCGGGCTTAATTGCTGATTGCCACGACCAAGAATGTGACCCTGCCCACCAATGACACTGATAATTAATTGGGGTGACGCGCCACGAATTAAATCAAATAAAGCAACTTCGGTGACATCGGAAGCCACAACACGGTGATTTTTCACTAGGTCAATTCCCAATAACGTATTGGGCAATGCCATTTTCTCCATGATTCTTGCAGTGGTTTTACCAGACCCGATGATATACAAACGATCGTCTTCCATAGACTCGATAATGTCATCTGCAATATCTTCAATGACCAAATCCTCATCCTCAACACCGCCATTTTTGGTGTGCTGAATGAATATGCCTTCATCTGGTACACGCATCTCGCCAAACAGCCGGGCTCTGACAACATTACTGCGAAAGGCTTCTTCGTCTATATCTCTGACGTCTTGAAGCCGCACATCGACCAGACCAGCCATTGCCAACTTTTTGAGCACTTCACCGGCAGCATGGGGTGTGACTGCAAAAACACCTGAATGTATTTTTACACCGGCTGGGATGCCCAATACCGGCACTCGGTCTTCTACTACCGCGCAAATATCGCGGGCTGTCCCATCCCCGCCGGCAAACAACAACAAATCAACCCCCAGACCAACCGCTTCCATAGCCAACGCTTGGGTGTCTTGGGGTTGCGTGGGTTCGTGAATTGGGGTGTTCATTGACTGCCACTTTACATTGAGGCTGCTTAACAGATCACCGCCCATCGGCCCTGGTGCCGCAAACCAGTCTATTTGACCCCACATAGCTTGATGGTCTTCTAATGCCATAGCAACGCGCTTTCCGGCTTTAGGCTCACCGCCATGTGCAAGGGCTGTTTCAGCCATGCCATCAGTGCCCTTTAACGCCAAAGGACCTCCCATGCCGGCAATGGGATTGATGATAAGGGCAACGCGAAGGGTCAAAGACATGGTAGCGCTCAAGATGATGAATGTGTGTCTGCTATCATACCATGCAGGTTTGACAAATCGATCGTCTCTGCCGGGAAACACCGCGTTCATTTCTCCACCATGAATCAGGAAGCTGCTGCACTTTGGGACGGTTCGTTGATCCTGATCATGGACTGACATTTGTCGAAAGAACAGACTGAAAGCATTGCTTATTTTCATTCATCTTTTCGCGGGTTTCGCAGGTATTTTTCAGGCTCAACTAAAGGAATAAGTACAGGGCGCTATTTCATCACTTAAATACAATGACTGCCGCACCATGCCCCAGCCATTGTCAATTGCACTATGCATTGAAAGGGGAATTGCTCTATGCATAACATTCGGAACATTGCATTCACAGGCCAAGCCAACGGCGGTAAAACCACCCTCCTCGAACGCATTTTATTTGAAACCAATGCCACCACCAATTTGGGTGAGGTTACCGCAGGAAACACCGTTTCTGACTATAGCGAACAAGCTAAGGAATTGGGTCATTCAGTAGAATCCACTTTTGTTCACTGTCTTGACGAGGCACATCGGCTTCATTTGCTAGACACCCCGGGATTTCCAGACTTTACAGGACGCGCCATTAGCGTTTTTCCTGCCGTAGAGTCGGTCATCGTTGTCATAGATGCCAATGAAGGCATCGACAACATCACCGAAACGATGATGGACGTTGCCAAGAAACGGCAAAAGTGCCGCATGATCGTGATCAACAAGATTGATATGAACAAAGAAACCTTGGGTGAGTTGGTCACATCGATCCAAGAAAAATTCGGGAAAGAATGCCTCCCCATTAACCTGCCAAGTGCCGATGGTGAGCGGGTCGTCGATTGCTTTTTCGATCCTGAATACGAAGCATCCACCAGTTGTTTCGATGTCACCAACAGTCACGATGCGCTGATTGATCAAGTGGTTGAAGTAGACGAAGCGTTGATGGCGCAATATTTGGAGCAGGGTGAAATATTAGACCCTGAGCAGTTACATGCACCCTTTGAAGCCGCGTTGCGTGATCAGCATCTGATACCTATTTGCTTCACGTCCGCCAAAACGGGGGCCGGTGTCGAATTGCTCATTCGGATACTATCAGAGCTCATGCCAGAGCCTGCCGAAGGTAACCCACCGCTATTTCTCAACCATGACAAACCCGTTTCTGTAACACCCGATGCCAGTTTACATCTGGTTGCTCATGTCTTTAAAGTGAGCCTCGATCCGTTCTTGGGCAGACTCGCCTATGTCAGAGTGCATCAGGGCACGCTCAAACCCGACACGCAGTTCTTCGTTGGTGATAACAAAAAGACTACCAAGGCCGGTCACCTGTTTCTGCCGTTTGGTAAGGAACGCCAAGAAATCAGTCAAGCGTTACCAGGTGATATTTGCATCATTGCCAAAGTGGATGACCTCCATTTCGACGATGTTTTGCATGACAGTCACGATGAAGATCATTTCCATCTGAAGTCAATTGACTTCCCTTCGCCCATGTACGGCTTGGCTTTACAGCCCAAAAAACGCGGCGATGAGCAGAAGCTGTCGGACACCCTAAGAAAAATAGTCGATGAAGACCCCAGTTTGTCGGTATCTCATCGCGCGACATTGAACGAAACCGTTCTTGAAGGTGTCGGAGAGATCCACTTAAAAGTGGCACTCGACAAAATGGCCAGCCAATTCCATCTGGACGTTGAAATTCAACAGCCGTCTGTGGATTATCGGGAAACCATTATTACGGCGGCCACATCACAATACCGCCATAAGAAACAATCAGGTGGCTCTGGTCAATTTGGTGAAGTGCATATTACCGTTGAACCATTGGCGCGTGGTGAAGGGTTTGAGTTCGTCAACAAAATCGTAGGTGGTGTCATTCCCGGTCAATACATTCCGGGCGTGGAAAAAGGCATTCGACAAGCGATGGATGAAGGCGTGATCGCAGGCTATAAAATGCAAGATATCAAGGTCACGTTGTTCGATGGCAAGCACCACGCTGTAGACTCGAAGGAAATTGCCTTTGTAGTCGCTGGTAGAAAAGCGTTTCAACAAGCTATCAGAGAAGCCAAGCCTGTCATACTGGAACCTGTGGTAGAAGTAACCGTCAATTGTGAGTCCGATCTCATGGGCGACATCACCGCAGACCTTGCTAGTCACCGTGGCATGATTGTGGATACACAGCCGCAACTAAAAGGAAAGGCACGCATTACCGCCAAGGTACCTCAATCGGAAATGCATGACTATGTAGCGCGAATCAAGTCTATTACCAGTGGCACTGGCACCTTTAAGGTGGCCTTTAGCCATTACGACCCAGTTCCAGCAACCATTCAACAAGCCATGAAAAAGCAATTGGTTGAACAAGAGGACTAAAACACCGTCCATTAACAACCTAGTCTGAAGCCAAGCCCATGCAACACATTATTCTTTGTGTTCATGGGTTTTTTCTTACCTGCTGCACTGCCACTCCACCCAATTATTTTACTGTAGAAACGTCCTACAAAAAGATTAAAAATGGCTACTTTAAAGTTGATTCAATCTCAGGTATCGTTCGCCGATTGTAAAAAATATTCAACAGCCAGCACGAGGAAAGACCATGAGTGAAGCGCGGTGTTCAGCTTATTACACAGCCACAGTAAATGAAGACAGCAATTATCCAGAGCTGGAAGGCGATATCCGTGTGGACGTTGCCATTGTGGGTGGTGGATTCACTGGCATTAACACTGCCCTTGAACTGGCTGAACGTGGACTAAAAGTAGCCGTTATCGAAGCCCACAAAGTGGCTTGGGGTGCTACTGGCCGCAACGGTGGTCAAGTGACTGGCAGCCTGTCTGGCGATGAAGCCATGCGAAAGCAAATGCGTAAGAAATTGGGCACCGGTGTCGACGATTTTATCTGGAATCTTCGCTGGCGTGGGCATGACATCATTAAGAGTCGTGTCGAAAAATATGGTATCCAATGCGACCTAAAATTTGGCCACCTGCATACCGCCTATAAACCGAGTCACATGAAAGAATTGCGCGCGACGCACCAAGAAGCGGTTGACCGCGGCATGGGTGACTTGGTGGACATGGTTGAAAAAGAGCAGATGCACGAATTTTTGGAAACCGACATCTATCATGGTGCTTTGTACAACCGCAAAAATATGCATCTGCATTCACTTAACCTGTGTTTGGGAGAGGCACGCGCTGCTGAAGGCTTAGGAACGCTCATATTTGAGCATTCACCAGTCATCGATATTCAGCATGGCGCGACACCCAAGGTGATCACCGAAAAAGGCAGCGTCACTGCGAATACCGTGCTGTTAGCTGGTAACGCTTACCATCGTTTAGAACGCAAAAAGATGAGTGGCAAAATTTTTCAGGCAGCCGGCGGCATTGTGACCACCGCACCTCTGGGCGACGAGGTTGCAGAATTGATCAATCCAAAGGACTTAGCCGTTTACGACTGTCGCTTTGTGTTAGATTACTACCGCCTGACCGCAGACAAGCGGTTGTTATTTGGCGGCGGCGCGAACTATAGCGGCCGTCCATCACGAGACATCGAAGCTGAAATGCGGCCATCAATCGAGCACACCTTCCCTCGATTAAAAGGCGTCAAAATCGACTTCCAATGGAGTGGCATGATGGGTGTGGTGATCAATCGCATTCCTCAGCTAGGCAAACTCTCTGACAACGTATTCTATGCGCAGGGGTATTCTGGCCACGGCATAGCGACTACCCACATTGTCAGCGAAATTATGGCGAAGGCCATCACAGGTCATCTCGACGACTTTGATACCTTTGCCAGCTGCACGCATGTCCGTGTGCCCGGCAGTGACTGGCTTGGCAACCAAATGTTGTCAATTGGTATGTGGTACTACTTGTTGCTAGAAAAACTTCGTTAATAGCCAGCCAGTTCGCATCGTAAAAAGGGAGCCTGTGTGCTCCTTTTTTTTGTCCTACTACTTTGGTGTCTACCACTGAGGTCGCAGTGACGACACCTATCCAGAGTTGCTAGGATAAACCCACATTTTTCTGACAAGGACGCCAGAATGAAAACAGCTATGATCATACTGATCACCTCAATCACTGCCCTTTTGAATACCCTAGCTTTTGCGGATAGCCACGCTGCCTCCAGTAACGCTGTTGATGGCCCCTGCCCTGAATTCAATAACAACCAATATATGAAATGGATCGATCTCGATGCATCGTGCAAAACGCGGCAGCAGTTTATCAGCGACATCGAATCAGAAGGTCTTTGGGATATATTGGATGAGGGTAAGGATAGCCTGAGCGTATTGATGACTAAAAAAGGGGCTCCAGATGAAACTGCCGATGTGTTTTTCGGCGCAATCTGGGCCGGTATGGGCGTTTCAAATATGACTATTTCAAAAACTATCAACTGTGCTGAAGCACTACACAGCCTAGAAGAGATTGGATTCCCTACTTTTTCAGATGACTATTTTTTCGTAGCTTCCCAATTCAACTTTTATCTCCCTATTGAAATCGGTTCGACAGTTTTAATGATTGGAGGTGTTCAGTCCCCCGTCACTTGTGAAGAGATTGTGTATACCCTAGCTCAAAATCAATAAAGATCATCGGAGCGATACAAGGAAGTATCAATGAAACCACAATTACAGCGTGGCCAAATCTTGATATTGGCTACCATTTTTATGGTCGTACTTTTGACCGTTTTACTTGGACTTTTTCAGGCAGGATTCACCAGCACAGAGAAAACCCGATTGCAGGCGGTCGCTGACGCTTCAGCCTATTCTGCTGCGATGCTCCAAGCCAGAAATCTAAATTTACAGGCCGTCCTGAATCGTGCCATGGTAGCCAACCAAGTTATGGTCGGCCAATCAGTAGCCATCAGTTCATACATGCAGGTCAACCAGCAAATGTGGTATTGGCTCGAAAACGTTGGCGATTTGGTGGAATTTGTACCCTATATTGGTAAAGTTATTGGCTCGGGTACCGATATTGCTAAAAAAATTTATGGCAGGCTAAACAAATCAATACAACATGGACTTAATGCACTAGCACCTGCCATAAATTTTTCAAATCAAGCACTTTCTAAAACTTCCAGAGCTTGGCACTTTGCCACTCTAGGAGCGACCTGGCCATTAGTGAACAGCGTCATAGACAGCAATGATCCAAGCATTTCGATACCTGTCCTTGGTAAGTTATGGTTAGGATATGACATAAAAAAACAAGAATCCCAATCACAGCGCGCCACCCTAGACAAAGCTGAGCGCCAATCAAAGCACGGTAGCGATCGGCAGGCAGCTGACCAATTCCGACAGGTAATTTTAGACAGCCGAGATGGTTTTACCAAAAATCGCAGCCGCAATTTCTGGAACCTCAATCTGTTATTCGCGAAGACCCAAATGACTCAAAGGGGTGGCACCGCCATGGGTGTAGCCCCTGGGAAAAAACTGCCCTATTACAGTTGGTCAGCGGCAGATACAGTCAGTCTTCAGGGCAAGTGGGCATTTTGTGGATTTTTCAAACGGTGCCCTTGGAAAGAATGGCTCCCAGTAGCCTGGGGTAGACAGGCGACGTGGCATAAGAATACCTTT
>Ga0208438_1000484_pt1 | contig 9533 bp, 7 predicted proteins | sample ColrivemetaGS545_FD_187607 | JGI IMG/M metagenome (GOLD analysis project Ga0208438, IMG submission 187607) | Estuarine microbial communities from the Columbia River estuary - Flood tide non-ETM metaG S.545 (SPAdes) (version 2) | ecosystem: Environmental > Aquatic > Marine > Intertidal zone >...
TTATTTCCCCGTTTTAGATAATGTTTCGATAGTAGGGTTTTTTACTATTAGTCTTTTTTTAATTTTAATATACTTTTTAAATACATTTAATTTAAAAGGTACTATTTTTTGAGAGTGTTTAATTGCAGCTATTGTTTCTGAGTTAAAATCAGTTTTACAAAGTAATATGATTTTTAAAAAACAAATTTTTTTAAGTTATTTAATCACACTTTTTTTTTTTATATTATTTTCTAATATTTTTGGTATGATACCTTATAATGTTACAGTTACGAGTTATTTTGTTTTAAGTTTTTTTTTTTCAGCGATAACCTTTATAGGTGTTACTTTGGTTGGGCTAAGATATCATGGTACAAATTTTATTAAAGTATTACTTCCTGAAGGTGTACCTTTTATGATAGCACTGATATTAATACCTATAGAATTAATTTCTTATTTTTCTAGAGTACTTAGTCTTTCTATAAGACTTTTTGCTAATATGCTTTCAGGTCACACTCTTTTAAAAATATTATTAGGGTTTTCTTGAGTTATTATGACAAGTTCTTATTCAATGGTTTTTTTTGGTACTTTCCCATTATTAGTTGTAACTAGTGTTACTTTTTTAGAACATATAATTGCTTTTTTACAAGCTTACATTTTTATAGTATTATCTTCTATATATTTTAATGATGTTATTAATTTACATTAATGGGTCAAAAAGTTAATCCTCATTTTTATAAATTTGGTATTTCTAATTTTTGAAGTAGTATAAATTACCCTGTAGATAAAAAAAAATCTGCATATATAGAGTTTAATTATATTTTAAACTTATTAATTTATTTTTTTAAAATCTATAATATTGAAATTTATTTTTTTAAAGCATATTTAAATCAATTATTAAATATATATGTTTATGTGTATATTAATTTTTATCCTAAAAAATTTAAAAAAAAATTAAAAAAAATTAATTATTTTAAAAAATGTTAGAAAAGATATATTTAACTAAATTTTTTTTAAGTTTACAGAGCTTTCTTTTTAGATACCTTTTTAAAGATTTAAAACTTGTTTATCTTCTTTTTATAAAGCATTTAAATAGTTTAGACTATAAAACTTTAAATATATTTTTACCTAAGAAGGTTAAAAAATTCAGTGTTGTTAGGTCACCTACAATGTCTAAAGCGTCTAAAGAACAGTTTGAGTTTCGTTTTTATAAAGTATATTTAATTTTCAATTTCTACAATCGCTTGGATTTTTTATTATATAATTTTTTTTTTTTTAATCTAGATTTAAATTATAGTTTTTTTAAGTTTAAAAGCTTTTTTAAAAATGATATCTAATTTTAAATACTCTATATGTTTAAATGTTTTTAAATTGGTTATTAAACAACTTTTTTTAAAAAAACATATTTTAATATTTAAAAATTTAAAAAATAATAGAAAAGTTCTTTATAAATTAAAAATAAAAAAAATATTAATTACTAAATCGATTAAATTAAAGTTAGAAAAATTAATATATTCTTCTAATAGCTTAAAATCCACTATAAATATACAAAATGTGTTTAACATTTTTAGTTTAAAGAAAGAATTAAAAGTACCTAAAAACGCTACATTATGACGAAATAGTAGGCTTTTTTTCTTTAGCGATTTAATAAATATTCTTTTTTTTTCCGTGTTTTTTAGAAAAAGTAGTATATTCGCTTCATTTATAGCTAAAAACATTACGAATAAAAAAATGCATTTTAATTTTTTAAAAAAAATTAAACGAATATTAAATGGGTTTTTTTATTATGGTAAGTATTATAATTTAGTAGGCATTTTAATTAAAGTCCACGGTAAATTCCAAGGGATTCTCCGTAAAAGAAAGTTTAAACATATCTATGGTAAATCTAGTATGACTACATTTACAACTTTTGTAGACTATAGTTTACAAAAAAGCTATACTAAATTTGGGGTTTTTTCTATAAAAGTATATCTATTTTATTCTATTATTAATTATGATAAAAAATAAGAACTTTAAACTTTTTATTATTATTTAATAAAACTAAAGTAAATGGTTTTACTTAAAAAATTAAAAATATGAATACCTTAATTAATCAAAAAAATCATCTAATAAATCACCTCCTAAACATCCCTGATGTGTTAGTTCAAAATGTACCCTTTAATATAAATAGCTTTCATTTTTTGCTGTTTAAACCTGAATTATTTTTAATAACAAGTCTAGTATTCTTAGCTGTGTTAGCAGCTTTTTTAAGGAATTTTTATAGAATACAAGATATCACTTTATATATATATATATTAACATTATATACATTAGCATTAACTTTAGGTATGGTTCTACAAAATATTATATATAATAAGACCTATATTATTTTCAATTTTGCTTTAGTCATAGATTACTATTCAACTATAGTCAAAGCTATAATATTATTTTTAGCTATAATATCTTTAATTATATCTTATAGAAAAATAAAAATGAGTTTTATAGATTTAATAGAATACCCCTGGTTTATAGGGATAAGCGTTTTTTTTTTAATGCTTTTAATTTCCTCATTTAGCATGATCACACTATATTTAAGTATTGAGGGTCTGAGTTTGACCCTATATATATTAACAGCGTACCCATTTAGTAAAAGTTCTATGGAAGCTGCCTCCAAATACTATGTGTTTGGTGCATGATCCTCAGGAGTATTACTATTAGGTATAGTTCTTTCTTATGGACTATTTGGAGCTTTTGATTTTTTAAGCATTTCTCAGACTGAAATATACAGCTATAAAATACTTAAAGATGTATCTACATTTTTAATCGTATTTGGCTTTATATTTAAGCTGGGGATGTATCCATTTCATATGTGAGCTTTTGATGTTTACGAAGGTACTTGATTTCCAGTAACCTTTTTTTTTATGACAGTTATAAAAACAGGTGTTTTCTGTTTATTTATAAAAGTTATTTTTTATTTATTTCAATCTGTGTGATTAGTTAAATATCTATTGGTTTTTTCCGGTATAGGTTCTTTAATAGTAGGTAGTTTAGGATCATTAACTCAAATTAAATTGAAAAAGCTATTTATATATTCTTCAATAAGTCAAGTAGGTTTTTGTTTTTTTGGGTTGTTTTTAGGTACCCCAGAGGCAATACAAAAAACATTTTTATTTTTTAGCTTTTATATGATAACTAGTATAGGTATATTAATTATTCTACTAAATACAGAGAGTTATATACAAGGTGTGGGTTTAAAATATGTTACAGACCTATCTAGCTTTGGTGAACATAATAGAGCAGAAGCAATTGCTTTAAGCATTATGCTACTTTCTTTAGCAGGTATTCCACCATTAGCGGGGTTTTGAAGTAAACTATTCATATTTAAACTTTTAATTGAAGCTTCTTTATTTAATCTAGTTATGTTTGGTATAGTTTTTAGTGCAATTAATGCTTTTATATATATTAAACTAATTAAATGTTTATTATTTGATAAATATATAATTAAAACTGAAAGTGTATCTACAGATTTTTTTTTATTTAATATTTATGGTTCTTACTTTAAGTTTAATAATTGAATATTAAATTTAATTGTAGTGTTTATTACACTTTTTATATGTATTATACCTATCGATATTAATGAGTTTTTAATCTATTTAAAACAAATAGCTAATTCAATGGTTGAATAATATGCTACATTATAAATATAATAATTATAAATATAGATATTTTTTTTTTTCAAAAGTAGTTTATAAATTTTTAAATAAGTTTAATAAAAAAGGTAATAATTATAAAATTGATTTTTTTTTCGAATTTTTTCTAAAAGAAATGAAATATAAAAAGAAACTTAATTTTTTAATACTATTTCTAGAAGCTTTAAGTATTTTAAAACCAGAAATGGGGGTTCGTATTTTAAAGTATGCTAAAAACAAGCATACTAAAAGAAGAAAAAAAGGATTTAAGTTACCTATAAGAACTAAAGTGATTCCTATAATTATAAATAAATTATCAAAGTACAATATAGCTATTAATTGGTTGTCTAAAAAAACTATTAGTAGTATGGATCGACCATTTAGTAGTTTACATGTTTGTTTGTTAAGTACTTTAAGATATAATATAAATTCTAGTTTAAAAGATAAAAAAAAATTAAGAAGCCTGATTGTAATAAATCGAGGTAATTTACATTATAGGTGGTAAATTTTAATAGGATTAGTGGCTGAGTGGTTTAAAGCGATAGTTTGCTAAATTATTGTGTCATAAGATACCGTGGGTTCGAATCCCATCTAATCCAGTCTTCTTGGCGGAATGGTAGACGCGATAGATTCAAAATTTATTTCTTTGGAGTACCGGTTCAAGTCCGGTAGGAGATAAATAAAAAATTAATTATAATCATAATTCTTATTTTAGATTAATAAAAATTAATTTGGCTCTTTTGGCGGAATGGTAGACGCGATAGATTTAGGATCTATTTCTTTGGAGTACCGGTTCAAGTCCGGTAAAGAGTAGAGTTTATAGTTTAACGGTAGAATATTCCGCTCATAACGGAAATATATAGGTTCGATTCCTATTAGACTCAAGGTCATTATAGCTCAAAGGTAGAGCACTTAATTGTGGATTAAGAGGTTATGGGTTCGAATCCCATTAATAACCTATAAATTTTTAATTCTTACTAGCTTAATGGTAGAGCGTGCGATTGTTAATCGTTAAAATGTTGGTTCAAATCCAACGTAAGAAGTTATTATTAATTTTTTTATGAATAAAAAATGTCCAATATTTCTATTTTTAATATAAAATGAAGATTTCCTTATAAAGTGAGTTATTCATTATGTCTTTAGTTAGTTTTTTAATTTTTTTTTAAACCTGGTTTAAAAAAATAGTAATAAACTAAAGAAAATACATGTATTAAGGGGAGTTTAAAAAAATAGTAATAAACTAAAGAAAATACAAATTAAATGCAATTAGAACAAGTTAAAAACTTTTTTGAAACACAAGAAGAAACATATAAAAAAATAGAGGATGAAGGTATTATAATGAGTATTGGTGATGGTATAGTTAAAGCCTGTGGTTTAAGAAGTGTGACTTCAGGTGAAATGGTTATTATGGGAGCTAAAGGGGTTAAAGGTATGGCCTTGAATCTAGAGCATGATAGAGTGGGTATAGTGGTTTTTGGAAATGACAGGGATTTAAAAGAAGGTGATTTTGTTATTAGAAGTTTCTCTATCATGGAAATAGGTTTAAGTATGAGTCTATTTGGTAGAATTATTGATGGATTAGGAAATGATCTTTCAGATGAAACATCTTCATATTTAAAAGATATAAATAATTTTGAACATATAGATACTAAAGCAATAGGTATAATTGAAAGAAAATCTGTTACTGAGCCTATGCAAACAGGTATTAAATTAGTTGATAGCTTAATACCTATAGGTTGTGGTCAACGTGAACTTATTATAGGAGATCGCCAAACAGGTAAAACAACTATTGCTATAGATTCTATAATAAACCAAAAATTAAATGGTTATTTATATTGTATATATGTTGCAGTAGGTCAAAAAAGAAGTAATGTAGCTCAATTAGTTGAGAAGTTACGTAAGTATAAAGCAATGGATAATTGTGTAGTAGTGTTTTCGTCTGCAGATGACGCAGCATCTTTACAGTATTTAGCTCCTTATGCTGGATGTACTATAGGAGAATGGTTATGTAAAAATGGAGGACATGCATTAATTATATATGATGATTTAAGTAAACAAGCAGTTTCTTATAGACAAATGTCATTATTATTAAGGAGACCTCCAGGTAGAGAGGCTTTTCCAGGAGATGTTTTTTATTTACATTCAAGATTATTAGAACGTGCAGCTAAATTAAGCGAAGCTTTTAGTGGAGGTTCACTTACAGCGTTACCTGTAATAGAAACACAAGCAGGAGATGTTTCTGCTTATATACCTACAAATGTTATATCTATTACTGATGGGCAAATATTTTTAGAAACAATTCTATTTAATAAAGGAGTTCGTCCAGCAGTTAATGTAGGTATATCTGTTAGTAGAATTGGTTCTGCAGCTCAAGTTGCAGCAATGAAAGAAATATCAGGTTCTTTGAAAATGGAATTAGCACAATTTAGAGAAGTTGAAGCTTTTGCAACTTTTGGATCTGAGTTAGATGAAACTACTATGTTTAAAGTTCAAAGGGGTTTACGTTTAGTAGAGCTTTTAAAACAACCACATACAAAACCTTTAGATGTAGAAACACAAATACTTTTAATTTATATGGGTATGAAAGGATATTTAGATGTTTTTGAAGTATCTATTATAGGTCAATTAAAAGAATCTGTTATTAAAATAATTAGCAGAAGTAATATTTTTGTAAGCTTTGAACCAACTAAAAAAATTAATAATAAGGTATTTGACTTTTTTGTCAAATCAGCTACTTCAAAATTCAAATCATGTTAGGTATATTTGAAGAAAATAAATTTTTAACATGATGTACTAGATGATTATTTTCAACAAATCATAAAGATATAGGATCTTTATATTTGATATTTGGGGCTTTTGCAGGAACTGCCGGTACAATACTCTCTATGGAAATACGTTTAGAATTATTCAATCCAGGATTTGGTATTTTACTGGGTAACCATCAATTATATAATGTTATAGTAACAGCACATGCATTTATAATGATTTTTTTTATGGTTATGCCGATATTGATTGGTGGTTTTGGTAATTGGTTTATACCGATTATGATTGGAGCACCTGATATGGCTTTTCCTAGATTAAATAATTTAAGTTTTTGATTATTACCACCATCTTTAGGTTTACTATTAAGTTCAAGTATAGTAGAACTTGGTGCAGGAACAGGGTGAACAGTATATCCACCGCTATCAGGAGTTATAGCACATTCAGGAGCTTCTGTAGATTTAGCTATATTTAGTTTACATTTAGCGGGTATATCTTCAATAGCTGGAGCTATTAATTTCATTGTTACAATATATAATATGAGAATGAGGGGTATGACTTTTTTATTATTACCACTTTATGTGTGAGCTGTTTTTATAACAGCTTTTTTATTATTATTATCTTTACCAGTTTTAGCTGGAGCTATTACTATGTTACTATCTGATAGGAATCTAAATACCTCTTTTTTTGAGTATGAAGGTGGTGGAGATCCTATATTATATCAGCATTTATTTTGATTTTTTGGACATCCAGAAGTATATATTTTAATACTGCCAGGATTTGGTATAATCAGTCAAGTAACTGAAACATTATCATCACAAAGAGTATTTGGGTATTTAGGTATGGTTTATGCTATGATTTCAATAGGAATTTTAGGATTTATAGTTTGAGCTCATCATATGTTTACAGTAGGATTAGATGTAGATACTAGGGCATATTTTACTGCAGCAACAATGGTTATAGGTGTTCCCACTGGTATTAAAGTTTTTAGTTGATTAGCGACAATGTGAGGGGGACGTATAAATTTAAAAACACCTATGCTTTTTGCACTAGGGTTTATTTTTTTATTTACAATAGGAGGATTGACTGGAATTGTTTTAGCTAATGCTGGAGTTGATATAGCTTTTCATGATACCTATTATGTAGTAGCTCATTTTCATTATGTATTATCTATGGGTGCTGTCTTTTCAATTTTTTGTGGATTTTATTATTGAATTGAAAAAATAGTGGGGTTACAATATTATGAATTTTTAGGTAGATTACATTTTTGAATTTTTTTTATAGGTGCCAATATTACATTTTTTCCAATGCATTTTTTAGGTATGGCTGGTATGCCAAGAAGAATACCAGATTATCCTACTGCATTTAAAGAATGAAATCAGATAGCAACCGTTGGATCTTTTATATCATTATTTTCTTTATTGATTTTTTTTATAGCAGTCTTTCATTTATTTACTTACGGTAAAAAAGGAAGACGTAACCCTTGAGATAATGTTTCTCCAAGAGAAATGATTTTTCAATTATATAAAAAAAAAGCACTAATTATATGTTTTGTTGCTCCTGGATGAGCTGATATAGAATACTATAACGATAAACAAGCTTTAATTGAATTTTTACCTAAACCTTACCAAATAGATTTTCTCCCTCCAGCAACTGATGTTATGGAGGCTATAATAGATTTACATCACGATATTTTTTTTTTTTTAATATTAATTAGTATTTTTGTTACTTGAATGCTTTTTATTATTGTATTTAGTTTTAAAACTAGTAATGTTAAGTATTATTTAAAAAATAGTTTACCTTCTAATGAAGTTCATAATGATACTTTAGAAATAGTATGAACAATTGTACCATGTATAATTTTATTTACTATAGCGATACCTTCTTTTACATTATTATATCAAATGGATGAAGTTACAGATTTAGGTATGACTTTAAAAGTTATAGGTAATCAATGATATTGACATTATGATTATCATAGTCCTTTTGGTAATTTTGGTTGAGACCAAACTATGTGAATGGCAACTAAACATAATGGAGAATCTAGGGATTGAGAAAAAGATCCTAGATTATTAAGTACTTTGGGTTATAATGTTGTTATACCGATTCAAACTAATGTACGTTTATTAATAACTTCTTTAGATGTATTACATAGTTGAGCTCTTCCTGCAGCAGGTATTAAAGTAGATGCTTGTCCTGGACGTCTAAATGAGGTTTTTTTAAGATTAAATAGGGCATGTCATTTATATGGGCAATGTAGTGAAATTTGTGGTATTAATCATGCTTATATGCCTATACATGTACAAGCCATAACTCCAATGTATTTAGATGATATAATTTGAGAATATTATAAAGCAGAAGAAAAGGATTTACGTAAATACGTTACTCAATATTTTTATATAAATATGTTAACCTGACAAGAGGATGATCTTGAAATAGATACAAAGAATGAATTCCCTGATTTTAACCATTGACCCCAAATAGTAGAGCTACGCACGTCAAAAACTGAATATAATTAATAAAGTGTTACCACCAAAAGATTTTTAATTTAAAATGATTCTATTTTAATATTTTGGAAATATAAGCGAAGGTTTAGTAGGGGTTCGATTCCCTTTTATAGAAATATCTGCAGGTTAAGATAAAGGTTAATCTATGGGCCTCATGACCCCAGAATAGTTGGTTCGAATCCAGCACCTGCAGCACAGAAACACTAAATTTTTTTTTTAACTATATATATATAAATATACTTTCTTTTAGAACTTTGGTAGTTTTTAATAAGGATAAATTTATTTTTTTATAAAAATATAATTTTATTATTAATTATTATAAAAAATAAGAACTTTAAACTTTTTATTATTATTTAATAAAACTAAGGAATCTTTGTTTTTCCTTAAAAAATTAAAAATATGAATATCTTAATTGATCAAAAAACTTATATAATAAAGTCTACCCCTGGTGTTAGCAAAATGTACCCTTTAATATAAATTATATTTTAACTTATATTTAATTTTAGGATATAGTCACCTAGTTAAGTTTAACTTTTGTAAAAACATCAAAGTCTATTTGTTAAATAATAAAAGTTTATATCTATATAGTTGCTATTTCTTATAAATAGATATATATATATGT
>Ga0208438_1000486_pt1 | contig 9505 bp, 8 predicted proteins | sample ColrivemetaGS545_FD_187607 | JGI IMG/M metagenome (GOLD analysis project Ga0208438, IMG submission 187607) | Estuarine microbial communities from the Columbia River estuary - Flood tide non-ETM metaG S.545 (SPAdes) (version 2) | ecosystem: Environmental > Aquatic > Marine > Intertidal zone >...
CCTTGACTTGTTAAAAAAACCGTATCTTGTAGTGTACCTTGGGGGTCGTAAGCTTTCCTTACGACCTTCTCATCCTTAATTTCTTCTAATTTTATAAAATAATCGTGTATTTCATCTGCTTTAAAGTAATAAACTTTTTTATTATCAATATCTTCATGTAAGAGTGCTATAGGGTTATTTTCAAATGCTTTGACTATACAATTATTATCTTCTTTAATTTCTTCTATCATTTCTTAAAGTTATAAGTGGTTATATCCTATATATTTAAATTAATTAGAAGATGTATTGTATTTAGTTTCCAATTTCAAGGAAACGACGGTTAGATCCAACTGGTTGTTCGAATGAACTGTTGTTAAATGGACCGACTTCTTGCTTTGGAATTGGTGGACAAGATCGAATATCTAGGTACGGAATTTTATTACTTTGAATGACCGTGTTAATACCCATATGGTATCCAGCTTGTAAAAAGTTTTGTTCTTGTAAAAGTTTAGAAACTGGGTTTTGTTTAGCGAAATCATTGGCATCGTCATACGTTGGTAAAAGATCACTGGCTGATAACTGACTAGTTCCTGCTACAACCTTTTCGACTTGTTTTTGTTGGTCATCTCTTCCTAAAACTTGAGCCTCTGCAATAGTTTTAACTTCAGCTTGAGTAACTGGGGCTTGGGAAAATTCAGCTTGAGTATCTGGTCTTGAGGGATACGGAACATATGAACCAGCAACATTGTCTAAACCTTCGCGGTTATAATATTTCATGAAAAAGTAAACCGCAACAAGAATTAAGATAATCTTGAGCATATCATTTTTTTGAATCATTTCTAGTATGTCCATTGTGTTTTAATATACATTAATAAAATAAATTTATTTTATTGAAATAAAATAGTTATTTAAAAATAAAATACTTAAAATCATAAGACCAAAATTATATCTTAAAAAATAAAGAGCGTAAAGATTAAAATAAAAATGAATAATGACAATGAATATTCCTTAGACTACAATGAATATAGAGAAAATCCTATAGATAAATTCATCTTTGACGAAACAGATTATATAATGGATTTATATTACGATTTACGTGATAGATTACCATATTTTCTTGACAAGCTTAAATTTTCTGATTTACTACATTTTATAATTAATATTAAATTTAATCTAAAATATAATTGTAAACGTTACAATCCTGACAAATTATATTATTTTGAATCAGAGTACAGCACCGAATTAACAACGTTTTTGTACGTTATTAATAATTATATGAAAAAATACAAAAATTTTATTATTAGTTATGATATTTTTTTAATATTTGCATATCAATTTACAAGTGTATATTAATAAATATATGACGTAAATTTAGATTTAGACGACTATTAAAATTTAAAGAAAACACATTTCACTCTTCAGTTTCAATTAACAATATATATATACTTGACGGTTAAAATTGGTTTATTACTTAAAATTAAAATCATATACAATAATATATGATTTTGTCAATAGATATTGGGTTAAGAAATCTTGCATTATGTATTATGAGTGCAGGTGATAAAAAAGATATAAATTCTTATACTATTCATTTATGGAATGTATTTAATACATTAGATTCAGATGATTACAAATGTCAAGGTATACAAAAAAGTGGAAAAATATGTAATAAAAAATGTGGATATAAATATACTTTACAAGATGGATATAAAGGCCATTCTTGTAAAACCCACTTTCCAAAAACTATAAAATTAAATTTGAAAGAACATCTATTTAAAAAGAAAATGATAGACGACTATCTTCTTCAAGATATAGCTAAAATAGTTTTAAGTAAATTACAAGAGATATATAATGATAATAAAGTAATATTTGAACAATTAACAGGAATAATAATAGAATTACAGCCGAAAATAAATCGTAAAGCTGTTTTTACATCTCATTTAATATATGGTAAATTAGTGGAATTGTATAAGGATACTAAAACTACTATTAGATTCGTAAGAGCTTCTCAAAAATTAAAAAGTTATACTGGTCCAGTAATTGAATGTAAATTAAAAGGCGAATATGCAAAAAGAAAGTGGTTATCTATTCAATATGCGAAATGGTTTTTAGAAAATAAATTTAGTAAGGATGAAAAAGATAAATGGTTACCTATATTCCTTACTCATACAAAATGCGATGATCTTTCGGATGTTTTACTCATGGATATTAATTCTCTACATGGTATACCACCTAAACAAAAGTTTCAAAAGAATGGCAAGTGTATAAAATAAACAAATTATAATTTATTTGCAACATTATCCTTTCTATTACCATAAGAATAATAAAAATACACTATTATACTTACTATTAATATAACAGATACCATGTATAATTTTCTAAAGTATTCATACCATGTCTGTTTTCTATAACGATTTTTAATAGGTATACATCTTGATTCATTTATAATTTCATAATCATTATAATTATCATCTACAATAACTAGTTCTAAACAATTACACTTATTTACACATTCAAGATTATCTATAAATAATTCTTTACACTCTCTTGTATATTCATTAGTACACCCACTTGTATTTTCACTTGTATTTTCACTTGTATTTTCACTTGTATTTTCACTTTCGTCCGTATCATAATATTCACTATCGTCATCCTCGTCTATACATTTACTTTTAAGAGATATAAGAGATGATGTTCGCCATCTTCTTGTAAAAATATTATTGTTATTGTCATTGTCATTTGAATTTAATACTTCTTTATCCATATTTAACATTTGTAAACTTATTATAAACGAATATAATAAATTTACGAATTTTTTAAAAGTCTCATTATAAACGAATATAATAAATTTACGAATTTTTTAAAAGTCTCATTATAAACGAATATAATAAATTTACGAATTTTTTAAAAGTCTCATTATAATTTTTAATATTTTATTCATAATCGATTTATTATATATTCTCTCATTTGATTTATATTCAATAACAACTATATTTTCATTAAAACGTACTGACTTTTGGGTTGCATTCATTACTATTATAAATTAATTGTATTTAATTTATGTACGCACATGCGTTAAAATTAATTTATCCAATAAATATATATATTATGAATAACGATTTTGAAAGGCTATCTCTTCGAAAATTCAAAATAAAAGGTATGGTTCCAAACGCCACTGTATTATTATTAGGGAGAAGAAGGTCTGGAAAATGTCTAGAAAAAGGAACTGAAATAATAATGTATGACGGACATATTAAAAAAATAGAAGATATCACAGTCGGAGATTTAGTTATGGGTGATGATTCCACTCCTAGAATGGTATTAGGTACAAATAATGGTTTAGATACTATGTATAAAATTACAAATCAAAAAGGTGAAAGTTATACTGTAAATAGTGAACATATTCTAAGTTTAAAATACACGGCTAAAAAAAATATTAGAGATAGAGTTGATAGAGATTCGTATCAAGTATTTTGGTTTGATAAAGTTAATATAAAGTTAGCCTACAAAACATTTTCTTACAAAAATAAAACTAAAGATGATGTGTATAAAGATGCTAATATATATTTAGATTCATTAATTGATGATAGATATATAGATATACCGATTAAAAAATACATGTCACTTTCTAAAAAATATATGGATAATTTACATGGTTACCAAGTACCTATTGAGTTTCAAGATAAAAAAATAGAAATAGATCCATATATGCTTGGTATATGGTTAGGTAATGGGAATGCAAATACAAGTATTATTACTAATCAAGATTCAAGTGTTATTAAATATTTTAAAGAAAATTTAGGACAATATAAATGTTATTTAAATTTTGAACAAAATAGTGGTCATTATAAATATAGAATTAACGGTGATGGTTCTGGTAAACAAAATTCAAATTATTTTTTAAATACACTTAGAAAATATAATCTTTTAGATAATAAACATATCCCACATAATTATAAATGTAATTCTAGAGAAAATAGATTAAAGTTATTAGCTGGACTTATAGATGCAGATGGTAGTTATAAAGATGGATGTTTTGAAATTACACAATCATTGGAACATGAAACTTTATTAGATGATATTATTTATTTATCAAGAAGTTTAGGATTTTCATGTTATAAAAATAAAAAGAAAACAACTTGGACATATAAGGGTGAGAAAAAGACCGGTCTAGCATGGAGAATAATAATTTCAGGAAATGGTATTGATAAAATACCTACATTGATATCTCGAAAAAAAGCAAATAAAAGAATACGACTAGCTGATGTTTTAGTAAGTTCTATAAAAATAGAAAAATTACCAGAAAATGAATATTATGGCTTTGAATTAGATGGTAATCATAGATTTGTATTAAGTAATTTTATAGTTACACATAATAGTTATTTAGTTCGTGATATTTTTTATCATCATAAAGAAATTCCTATAGGGCTTATTTTTTCTGGTACAGAAGAAGCCAATCCTTTTTTTGGTGATTTTATCCCAGATTCATTTATTCATTCAGAATATGACCCGGGCTTAATTGAAACCATGTTAACAAAACAATCTCAAAAGGTCAAAAAAGCTCGACAAAATGGACATGCAGAAACAGATGGTCTAACTCCAGGAAATAGAGCATTTGTTGTTTTAGACGATATGTTACACGACGCTGCAGCATGGAAAAAAGAAAAGACCATTCAAAGTATTTTCTTTAACGGACGTCATTATAATCTTTTCTTTATTTTAACCATGCAATACCCATTAGGTATCCCACCTGCTCTCCGAAGTAACATTGATTACGTTTTTGTTTTCAACGAACCAAGTATCAAAAATCGTAAAAAGATATACGATGACTACGCTGGAATGTGCCCATCATTTGACCACTTTTGCAACATACTAGACTCCTGCACTCAGAACCACGAGTGTTTAGTTATAAAAACGTCAGGTAATAGTAGCGATTTAAGAGACCAAATTTTCTGGTATAAGGCATCCAAACACGATAACTTCAGAGTAGGTCACCCTAAAATTTGGAAATATCATGACTTACATTACAATGATAAATATGATACACAAAGAGATGTAGAACAAGAAGAAGTTGATAAACTTAAAAAGAAGTTTGCCAAAACAAAAAAATTAAAAATCATAGTGAATCGTCAAGGCGAAGCACTAGAAGCTATAGAAGAATCTGAATAATTTAGTTTCGTTCAAAATCTTATTTAAAAATATAAATATTATAATACTATCAAAATATTACAATATGAATAAAATAATTGCACCAAAGGCCATTAATTTCAACGAATTAGTTAAAAATTCTAACACAACTCTATCTCTTAATATTGAGACTAAAATGATTAATGTTCTTAATACAGAATTTACAGAGGAAGAACAACGATGGTATATTGCAAATCTATATGTTTATATGAATTATCATCCAACAAATGATTATCCAATAAATCTTGAAAATGTATTTAAAATGATTGGATTTGCAAACAAGGGAAATGCGAAAAGAACTTTGGAAAATAATTTTACTAAAGACGAAGACTATAAAATAATATCTATTAAAAACAACGTAGAAAAGCAACTTCTCCGTACGGAGAAGTTGGGTGGTTCTGGTATATTGCAAGAAGACATTATGTTAAATATAGATACCTTCAAAAGTCTATGTATGTTAGCAAAAACCGATAAAGGTAAAGAAATAAGAAAGTATTATGTAAAATTGGAGAACATTTACAATCAATTAATTAAAGAAGAAATAGAAGAAAAGAATCAACAATTAGAAGAAAAAGAACAACTATTAATTGAACAAGAAAAACTTATTAATGATTTAGAACTCAAACCAGAAACAGAAGGATTTAGTAGTAGAGTACCTGGTGAAATTTATTGCATAAGAGATACAACAAAATCTGGACATATGAAAATAGGAATAGCAGATAAAACTATAACACGAGTAGGGCAATTAAATGTAGCTTCCAGTACTCATTCATTAAAACTTTATACAAAATTTGAGACATTTGATAGAAATCTTGCTGAAAAATTAATACATCATTCCTTACATCCATTTAGGATTAAAAATCGAAAGGAGTGGTTTTATTTTAGAAATGACCATGAATTAGCTTATGCTATGAATACTATCAAAAAATCATTAGAATATATCAAACATTTTGATATAAAAAACGGGGTACATTTTAAAGAATCAAGTCTAAATTTAGATGTAAATGTAGAATTAATTAAACCAGAAATTACAAAAGAATTGCAAGTAGAACAACAACGTAAAATGAAAGAACATGTTGAAAAAATAAATAAAACAAATAAAAATAGTATACAACAGAGTGGTGCTCATACTGGAAATTTTAAAGGAGCATGTTGGGTTAAGGATAAAAATATGTGGAAGTCTCAATTGCGAAATAATCAAAAAAATTTTCATCTTGGATACTTTTCTGATGAAATAGATGCTGCAAAGGTATATAATGATTATGCTTTATATCTAAATGAAAATGAAAATACAAACTTTTTGTTAAACGATATACTTGGGTATAAAACAGTAGCAAGAAATATACCAGAAGAAAATAAAAAACAAGTTCAAGAAAAAAAAAGCTCCATATATAATGGAGTAAGTTATGATTCTAGAAGAAAACACTATGTTGCTGGTATTAAACTAACTGGTAAAACTTATAATTTAGGTACAAGTCAAATTGAAATTGAATGTGCAAAAATATATAACCAACAAGCATTATATCTGAATAATCAACTTAATACAAAATATGTATTAAATGATATAGAAAATTATGTAACTTTACCAAAGGATATTCGTGCGGAATTACTTCAAAAAAAAGAGAATGAAAAATCTAGCAAATATATAGGGGTAAGTTTTAACAAAGCTAACAAATGGAATAGTTATTACATGTTGAATAGAAAAAGAATTAATCTTGGAACATTTGACACAGAATTAGAAGCATGTGAAATATATAATAAGGCAGTGATTGAACTTAATAAAAATGGTTGTAATTATAAAGTTAATATAATAAATAATGTATAAATAACGGACAGAACAAAACGACGTTACTTGATTGTACAACTTCTTAAATACTTTTCTAGATAATGAATATCTAACTACCCGTAGTCTATCCAATTTGTTCAAGTATTGTCAAGATAGATTATTTAGTCTCATGTTGCAAAGTTAGTTCTTATAGATAGAAACCATGTCATTATATTTTTACTGATGCATCTTATATTATAAGATATATAAGATGCATTTATTTTGTTTTATTATAATAATACCGACGGTTACATGGAACATACATTTACAGAATCAGGGATTATTTTACCAAATTTTAAAGATTTACCTCCATCATCTGCGTCTAAATTAAGTCTTGAAAAATTTGCCAAATATATGGACAAAATCTTCTTGGAAGATTTAACATCCTTACACCCAGAATTAGGTACATGTACTCTTTATTCGCATTTTATTTCAGACTACTATATAACAATAGATTTCGACACGTTTACCTATATTATTCCTAATCATATAATAGATAAACTAAATGAATGTAAAACTAATCGTAATATCAGATTCTATGTATTGCCTCTCGTGTTAAAATTTAGCGAAGATGATTCGCACTCAAATGTATTAATAGTTGATAATAAAACAAAAACTATAGAAATGTATGAACCACATGGTTCAAAGTTTTTATCAAAAGATATATTTTATGAATTAGAATTTCATATTAAAGACTTAATCTCTCATATATTATCCAGACGAGCACATTTTCGATTCAAAAATGTTCATTATAAATGCCCAATTGGTTTTCAAACAAAGCAAGCAAAACTTGATAAAAACACCGGACATTGTGTAGCATGGACACTTTTTTTTATCCATGTTAGATTATATAATTTAGATTTGAATACAACACAAATTATTGATATATTTGACAAGTTTGATGCTAATAAATTAGATAAATATATACGACAGTATATAACATTAGTAGATAAAGATACAAAAGATATTAAAAAATTTTATAAGGATTCATATTTAAAGTTCAAACTTACACCTAAAGAAGAGGAACATGTTAAAAAATTTATAAAATACAAAGTTAAAGAATACTTTGATAATCTAGATACAAATGTTAATTCTTATAATGGGTTAGCATTTCATGAAGTCAATAATATTTTTAAAGAATTCATAAAATATAGTCATTTTGATTTTTTTCATAATTTATACTTTAAAACAGTTGAACATTTTTATAAAAAGTAATATTATATTAATTTAATTTATTAGGTTAATATAATATGGGCGAAACTACTCAACTATTAGAACTATCTAAGATAAAATATCTCCAAACACTAGAAGTTAATAATTTTTCAGATTTAATAATAGATTTAGAAGACAATATAATTTTACCAAACTTAAAACAAGTTATACCATCTAATTCATTATTTCTAAGAGAAGACATTTTTTCTAAATATCTTGACAAAATTATTTTTGACGCATTCCAACATTATGGAAATCAAATGTGTTTATTTAAATCTGTCTTTTATACTGATTATTTTATCACTATAGACTTTATAGATTTTGTATACAAAATTCCTAATATATTATTAAGTACAATCAAACAATGTATTTCTAATCCATCAATTAGATTTTATGTTATACCTTTACGTCTTAATTTAACATACAAGGATGCTCATTCAAATGTTGCTATAGTTGACAATTTTTATAAAACAATAGAATTTTTTGAACCACACGGTAGTGAATTTATGGGATTTCATGTAGCTAAACCATATAATATCGAAAACCATGTTAAAATTTTATTATCTCGTCTTTTTCCTATTAGGACTCAATACTATACCTATAAAAATGTACAAAATAACTGCCCAAGGGGTTTAGGATTACAAGGTCAGCAAAATATTGTTAATCCACAAAGTGGACATTGTTTAGCTTGGAGTCTTTTATTTGTACATGTAAGAATTAACAACTTACTCGTAAGTACAGATTACATTATAAATTACTTTAATAAACATTTTACACCCACCGATTTAGATAAATATATGAAAAGATATATTGGTCTTCTTGAAACCAGTACATATAATATTACAAAAACAATACCTAATTTTAAATACAACTTAAATTTATCACCTCTGGAAAAACTTTTAATTTCAGAACGTATCACATCCCTTACTAGACAATATCTACTAGAATTAAACAATAATAAAGATAAAATAATTATTAATAATATATTTGAAGAATTAATATCATATCATAAATACCCACAGTTTAATGAGATTTTCTTTAAAAATGTTAATGAGTTTATACAAAATATAAATCAACTTTTACCCAAAAGAAAACTATCTAATACAGCAGAAAAATCAATACAGAAAAAATTAAAACAAAAAGATTCAAGTCCTTTAGAATTATTATTCAAAGAAATAGATGACTATAAATTAACAGAACCTATATCTAAGTCTGAATCTGCCTCCGAATCTGCCTCCGAATCTGCCTCCGAATCTGCCTCCGAATCTGCCTCCGAATCTGCCTCCGAATCTGCCTCCGAAT
>Ga0208438_1000514_pt1 | contig 9219 bp, 10 predicted proteins | sample ColrivemetaGS545_FD_187607 | JGI IMG/M metagenome (GOLD analysis project Ga0208438, IMG submission 187607) | Estuarine microbial communities from the Columbia River estuary - Flood tide non-ETM metaG S.545 (SPAdes) (version 2) | ecosystem: Environmental > Aquatic > Marine > Intertidal zone >...
ATCATTTATAAAATTAAAAGAAGGCAGAGTTGTCCAGGCAAGCCACGATCCACGTAGGTTAGTCAAGGCTGGATATAAAGCCTGGTATGAGGAAATTAAAAATAAATTAGATTACGAAAAAATGGGCATTGCTCCCGAAAGAATAGATGAATTTTTAATAAGTTCATATAACGCTATCGTTTCAGGCGTAAGAAGGAGTGAGGAAAATGTACCTGAAATAAGCAGAGCCTTTAAGGGGCCAGGTAATATTGCTAAAAAACAAAGTGCATCAGGAGTTTTTACCTTTAAAAGCCCCAATGATTGGTACGATTACGATCAAAGTTTTGGAAAAGCATCCTTGCGCGAATCATTTATGCAAGACTTACAATCATCATCAAGAGCCACCGCCCTTATGGATGTGTTTGGAACTAACCCTGAAGCAATGGTTGAGCGCGTTATTGACCGCATGAAAAGTACCTATAAAAACGATCCTAAAAAACTTAAAAAAATTAAACGGGAAGCAAATGTATTAACATTTAAAGCTGCTCTAAAAGAGGTTAGCGGTGATGTAAACATTGGATCTCATACATCTATTGCTAGAGCAATGCACTGGTATAGGTCTTTGCAAACTATGGCAAAGCTTGGCGGGGCATGGGTGTCTGCGCTTTCTGATGTCGCATTTATTGCAAGTAACAGAATATATCAAGGTAGATCACTTCTTGATGCGTGGAGTGACGGACTGACTGCTGTGTTTAGAGGTATGAATAAAGGTGAAATGCGTGAGTTCTCCGACAGGCTTGGCGTAGGTCTTGAGGGACAGTTAGGTGATTTTATGAGCAGATTTAACGCTGCTGATGATATTCCAGGTAGGACTTCTAAAGCGATGTCTCTTTTCTTTAAGCTTAATCTTTTGCAACCTTGGACTGAAAGCAATAAACGTGGTGTTACTTTGATGATTGCAAATGATCTTGGTCGTGAAGCAACGAAGCGTTTTGATAAGCTTCCAGAAGATTTAAAACGTATTCTTAAAAATTATGGAATAGAAGCCTCTGGATGGGAACTAGCTCGAAAGGGAGCAAAGAAAGGTCCTGATGGGAGGGTGTATCTTATACCAGGTGAAATACCAGATGTTGCAATTCGTGAGAACGTATTTGCTTTGCTTGTATCGGAGGCCGATTTTTCTGTTCCGTCACCAGGAGCGCGAGAACGTGCAATTATGCGGAGGGGTTATCGTCCAGGAACAGCAGGGGGTGAGGCTATTAGATTTATAGGCCAGTTTAAATCCTTTGGGGTAACTGCTTTGACAAAAGGAGTTGGGCGTCAAGTGTACGGGTACGGCTCTAGAACACTAGGGGATCAGCTAAAACGTGGTGTGGGCGCTAATATGGGCCTGATCAATACTATCGTAGGAACAACTGTTCTTGGTTATTATGTTATGCAATTAAAAGAAGTTGCTAAAGGAAACGAAATGCGCCCACCAAGCGCAGAATCTTTTATTGCTGCCGCTTTGCAAGGCGGTGGTCTTGGAATATATGGAGACTTTTTGTTCGGTGAGGCTAACCGTTATGGCGGTTCTACACTTCAAACATTAGCTGGCCCTGGAATTGGTACAGCATCCCAAGCGGTTGATCTTGCTCTCAAAGCTAGAAGCTCTTTGATGGGAGAAGATGTAGCCTTTGCAAGCTCCGCACTTAGATTGGCCAAGGGCAACGTGCCATTTGGCAATTTGTTTTACACAAAAGAAGCAATGAATTATTTGATTTGGTATCAATTACAAGAAACTATAAACCCTGGATACCTTAAAAGAAGGGAAAGAAGAATGAAAAAAGAAACTGGAAAAGATATGTGGTTGCCGCCATCAAGCATAGTAAAAACTGGTGGTGGTTTTCGATAACTAATTATTGGAACATTATTAATAAATCTGCTATAGGATAGCTAAACAAGTGGAAAGTAGACATGACCGATATCGCAATTAACCCCGTTACGCGCAGAGTTCAGTTTCAAGGCACTACTGGAACAGGGCCATTCGCTTTTAGTTTCAACATATTACAAGCTTCCGATATCGCTGTTTTAAAAAACAACGTGGTATTAGCGATTGGAACCGGCGCAACGAATTACAGCGTATCAATAAACGCAAATGGAACGGGGTCAGTTTCCTTAGTCACGGCGCTTATATCCTCTGATACTTTAATTATCATGGGTGGTAGAGAGCTTTCCAGAACAACTGACTTTGTTACTGCGGGTGATCTCCTTGCTTCTTCATTGAATGAGCAGCTTGATAGCAACGTGGTTATGTCACAGCAACTTGATGAAAAAGTTGACAGATCGATTATAGCGCAACCAGGCGACAAACTTGTTGGAGTTAATCTTAGCCTTCCCTTGGTTGCTGATCGTGCAAATGAACTTATAAAGTTTGATGCTTCCGGCAATGTTACAACTGTACCTGTTAGTGAGGTTGTAGGAACTGATATTGATACACAAAAGATAACAATTAAAACCTCTGCTGGTGCAACTAAACTTGTTATCAATGGCAACATTACTGACCTTATTACGGCTGCTGATAACCTTACAATAGTAAGCACTTCTGGCGATATAGATTTTAAGCCTGGCGGCGGTCAGATTAATCTTCTTGCCAGCACAGGCGCACAAAGAATGGCGCTTGATAATACCGCACAACCAACGATGCAGTATTTTCAAGCTAGTAATGTTACAAAATTAGGGGTTGTTGATCCTACTGCTACTAGGACGTTACTGCTTCCTGATGCTAGTGATACGCTTGTCGGTAAGGCCACGACAGACACGCTAACAAATAAAACTTTAGCAAGCCCCGTTATCACAGGAAGTTTAGGTGTAGGCACTCTCACTGGATCTGGCGATATTCTTTTAGATGCTGCTGGTGACATTGTTTTAGATGCCGCCGGTGATCAGGTATTTTTCAAAGATGGCGGTACGCTTAGAATAACATTTGAGCTTGGCGCTGCTGGCACATCTATTGTTTCAGCAAGCGAACTTGTCATGGCTGTTACAAGCGGTGGTATTAACTTTAAACCTCAAACCGGCAACGTTGATTTCTTAACAAACTCAGGAGGGCAAGCCCTTCAGATTAATGCCATCGGAAGCTCTACAATAACATACTACCAGAATAGCAATACAACTAAACTAGGCGTGGTTAATCCTACTGGCTCAAGGGTGCTGCTTCTTCCAGATGCAAGCGATACTCTTGTGGGTAAAGCTACAACAGACACGCTAACCAATAAGACACTTGCTAATCCCGCCTTTACTGGAAACTTAAACTTCTCAGGCGATGTAGTTATAGATTCGTCTGGTGATATCACCTTAGATGCAGATGGTGGAGAAATTTATTTTAAAGATGGTGGAGCGACCAGGCTTACATTTCAAGTTAGTGCTGTAGCTGCCACGCTTAACTCTGCTTCTGATTTTAATGTAAACTCTGCTAATGATATTGCTCTTAAACCCGCTGGTGGTAATGTTGATATACTTGGAACCAATGGTCAGCAAAGAATACAGTTTGATAATACCGCCCAAGCAACTATGAAATATTATCAAAACAGTAACACCACATCATTGGGTGTTGTTGATCCTACTGGAGCAAGAGCATTGTTGCTACCAGACGCCAGTGATACTTTGGTTGGTAAAGCTACTACCGACACCCTTACAAACAAAACTCTAGCTAGTCCTACTATAACGGGCAGCTTAGATATGAGTGACGTAAACATAACTAATGTTGGTAGCATTTCTTTAGATAGAATTACTAACGATGGTGCTGGTGGAATTACATTAGATTCTTCTCAAGGTATTAATTATGATGCTGCCAGTGGTCAAAATTTATTTAAAGTTAATGGTCAAACTAGATTAACTGTTGCGCTAAACAGCAGTGCTAATCAGACGATAACATCTCTTGCAATTCTTTCGCTTACTTCTGGTAGTGATATTAACTTACGTCCTAATGGTGGTCAGCTTTATATTTTAAACAATTCTGGCGGGGACAATTTTCAATTTAACACTAGCGCTACACCTACATTAGCTATTCACCAAAACAGCAATAGAACTAACCTTGGTCTTGTTAGTCCTACTGCTACTAGAAATATTCTATTCCCTGATGCTAGTGACACCCTGGTAGGTAAGGCCACTACAGATACATTAACCAATAAGACATTAACAAGTCCGGTTATTAATACGGGTGTATCTGGATCTGCGTTCCTGGACGAAGACAACTTTGCTTCTAACAGTGCTACTAAGATCGCTTCCCAGCAATCCATTAAAGCCTACGTTGATGCTGCTACGGCAGGGGGTGGCGCGGGAAGTCTGTCCACCGTTCTGGGCATTGGCAATACAACGGGTTCTAACAATGTTCTCTTTGGAGATAATAACAAAGCCATTTTTGGCGCTGGCTCTGATCTACAGATTTTCAGCGATGGGACTACGGGTCAGGTTACAGGCAATGTGGATATTAGCGGAACTATAGATGCAACCACATCAGCAATTGACTCTTACTTTTTCAGAGGTAGTCATGCAACGACAACAAACTTTTACATTACAAATACAAACGCCACCACAAACAACGTGGCTAATTTAATTCTTGCTCCAGCAAATAATGTGGCTGGTGCGTATTTATCAGCTATTGCCACTGAAGATTTTAGTACCTCTGCAAATAGAACAGCAGACTTAGCATTTTACACAAGAAAAGATGGCACTTTTGGTGAGCGACTACGCATCGACAGCAGCGGTAATGTTGGGATTGGGGTATCAAGCCCTACCTATAGGATTGAAGCAGCCACAACTAGCGGCGGTAATGGTTTAAAAATTTCAAGGGGTGCTGATTCATTCTTTGAACAGTTCCAGTCAACTTCGGGTGGGGTGCAATTAGCGGCAAGTGGTTCAGGTGCTTTTTTAGCCCTACGTACTGGCACTACTGCTGGTACAACCTCAGAACGTATGCGCATTGACTCGTCAGGCAACGTGGGCATAGGAACTTCGGCTAGCCTTACCAACGTGTCCGTAGCAGGGTCTGAAAGTTCATATCTTAGCAGAGTTAATATTGATGTTTCTGACAACGCAAATCGCACACTAACTCTTTCTGAACAGAAGATTACTTTTGCTGCTCCAGATACATATGGTACTAACTATAACGCCTTTATAAATTATGGATTAACTTCTCTTCAATTTGCCGTTGGTAATGCAGAAGCCATGCGGATCGACTCGTCAGGCAACGTGGGTATTGGGATTGTACCAACACAAAAGCTACACGTTTATCAAAGCTCAACAAGCTCACAAGCGTATCTAACTGTAGAAAACAATAGAGCTAGAAATGCGGCAGTTTTAACGAAAACGACTGCTGGTGGTTTCTACACAGGCACAAGCATAGGTACGGATACTCTTTGTTGGCAAGTATATGATGCAGCTAGTGGAGAACGTATGCGCATCGACTCGTCAGGCAACGTGCTTGTGGGGACTACTGAAAGTTCTCCGTGGGATGGAACTACCAGTGGCATAGCGTTACGACATGAGGGCTTTATTTCAGCAGCCTCTACTGGTTCGCCAGCGGAGTTAAACAGACTTGGATCAGATGGAAATATCATAAATCTTAGAAAAGACGGCTCCCCGGTGGGGAGTATTGGTACTACTAATGGCGATGTATATATAGATAGTTCGGGCGCACAATCAGGCTTACGCTTTGAAGCAAATGATATTACTCCTAGACGTAATGGTGCTGAAGATACGTCTGGACTTATTAGTCTAGGTAACTCTAGTAAAAAGTTCAAAGACCTATACCTGTCTGGCGGTGTCTACCTCGGCGGAACTGGGGCGGCTAATAAGTTGAGTGATTATGAGGAGGGGACTGCTTCTCTTATTGTCTATGGTTCAACTAGCGGCTCCACAACATATACACAAAATTCTAATTACTCTTTAGTAAAATATACAAAGATAGGAAGACTTGTACACGTTAATTTTATTATGGGCAACCAATCGTTTCCGACTTTTTCTGGAGATGTAAGAGTAGGTTTACCTTTCACTTCACGATCTGGTTCTGCTGCTGAATGCAGAAGCGGTGATGTTTATTTCTACAACTCTGACACATGGGATAATGTATCTAATTTTCTAGGTGTTGTCTTTAGAGTTGGAGCTAATCAATCTTTCGGTACTTTTGGCCTTAATCAGTTAGATACCAACAGACAATCAACATTAGCTAGTTCTAACACTTCTCTATCAGGTGCATCGGGTATTTATATGAGATTCAATATTACCTACGAAACAGAGTCATAACAAATTAACCCTAGTGGAGCTAGGGTCGGACAGGTGGCAATACCGCCACGGTAAAAACAGGAGGCCAACATGGCAAACGGAAATTTAAGTAAGACTACAGAGTACGATAAGATCGAGATCGTAAATAACTACAGCATACAAGTACGCCGCGCAGATTGTGTGGTAGAAGAACAGCCAGACGGTTCCCTAAAAGAGCTATCCCGTGGTTTCCACAGGCACGTTCTTCAGCCATTTAACTCATCAGTAGATGCTGATGGTGATTGGACACACACAGCCACAGACATTTCTGGTGAAGCTGCAAGTGTACAAGCTATAGCTAACGCTGCATGGACAGACGATGTTAAGGCTGCATACAAAGCAATGCGTGAAGCACAAGAGGTTTAATCATGGCAATCACATATACTTGGACTATACCAACCGTTGAAAACACAATCGCAACTGGTGGCATCGACACAATACACTGGCGTTGCAGTGCGTCAGAAACGGTAGGCACTGGCGATGATGCAGTAACGCACTCAGTCAGCAGCTACGGCTCATTCGGCTGCACACCTGACCCAGATGCATCTGACTTCATTGTGTATGACAGTGTGACAGAAGCTAATTGCATAGCATGGGCGCAAGCTGATGTTGGCAAGGACGATACTGAGGCAGGACTTGCTGCCCAGATAGCGGTGCTTAAAGCACCAACCCAAGCTACGGGGGTTCCGTGGTAACAACCTAGAAGGAAATCAAAATGACTGAAGAAAAAAAGGTTATTACGATTAATGATGTAGACTACACAGAAGATGATTTAACTGATGAGCAAAAGATGATGATCAATCACATTAATTCTTTACAGCAAAAGATAACTTCTGCTCAGTTTAATTTAGATCAATTGCGAGTAGGCAGCGAGGCGTTTGGTAAAATGTTAGCCGACTCTTTGGAGATCTCTGGGACAGAAGAAGAAACTAAGGACTAAAATAAATGGACAAAAGAACAATAGCTTCAGCGCATGATCGTATTAACGGATTGGAGAAAGAAATCGTGGCAATAAAAACCGAGATGGAAATTCAATTTAAAGATTTGTTTAATAGGGTGAAACGCATTGAGGCTATTGTTATAGGTGCATCTGCATTTATCATTGTACTGCTTCTCCGCGTTAATATGATCGGATAGGTTCTTGAATGTTAGATCCTATCAGCGCGATAACGCTCGCGACCAGCGCCTATAAGGGGATCAAGAAAGCCTGTGAGGTGGGCAAAGAAATAAGCAGCTTCACAGGCGCAATATCTCAGTTTGCAAAAGCATCTGCTGACATTGATTTCTTAGAACAGAAATCTAAAAAACCTCCACTATACAAAATGTTTTCTGACAATCAAAGTCACGCTCTTGAAATTTGGACCCAGAAACAAAAACTAAAAGAAATGCGTGAGGAATTAAAAGATTATATTTCTTTTGTGTACGGTCCATCTGCCTGGCGTGAGATTGTAGCTATCGAAGCCCAGCAAAGAAAAGAGCAGAAAGAATTAGTTTATGCAAAGCGAGAAGCTATAGATAATTTAATTAATGGAATAATTATTACAATAATTGTAAGCATTAGCCTGGCTGTAGCGGGTGGCGTTATATATTTTGTAGGACATCAACAGGGTAAATGGTGAGTGTTTCTTATAAAAAGAGGTAGAAACTATATTGTATATAGCAGCAATAAAAGGATTATAATAATAACAAGTGATAGGAATATAGCAAAGGCATACGCAAGGACACATTATGACAGAGTTTGATAAGGCAGATCTAAACAATAACTCAACGATTGAGCGCACCGAATGGAACCTACTCGCGCTCGAAGACCGTAGGCTTGAGATACATGACCAGGATTTAAAGCGTAATGCAGAGCGTAGATTTACGGGTTTTGCTTTAGCTGGTATGTTGATCTATCCGTTTATTATTCTTTTTGCTTCTGTTCTAGGCTTTGACAAAGCTGCTACTTTAATTACAGATATAGCTAGTGTGTACGTTATCGCTGCATCTGGTGTTGTTGCTGCTTACATGGGCTTCAATGCCTACTCTGCAAAGTCTGATAAGACTAAAGCTTCGATAAGCTTTGACGATAGGGGAGAAAACAAATGAGTATTATTTCAAACTTAATTGGACCTGTGGCTAATCTTGCAGGGTCTTGGCTCCAAGGCAAAGCTGATAAGCAAGCTGCTGCGGCACAACTCAAACTTGTAGAGGCTGAGAGTAAGGCTAAAATTCTTTTATCTAAAGAAACGTCAACTGCGGATTGGGAAAGAATCATGGCAGAAAATTCTGCTGGTTCGTGGAAAGATGAGTTTTTTTCAATAATCCTAGCGATACCATTATGTTTATGTTTCATACCAGGCATGGAAGGTGTTGTTGCTCACGGGTTCGAGCAACTTTCTCTTGCACCAGATTGGTATTTTTGGGCGCTTTTAACTGCAATCAGTGCTTCATTTGGGGTGAAGGGCGTTAAACAATTTTTAGGTAAAAAGTAATGGACAGTGATATTGAAATGAGCCAGACGGTCGGCTCGATAGGAACTAAAACAATTAACATTGGCATGGGTGGCGGCAGTGATGTTGAGGCTGGCATTGAATTTATCTACCATATGCGTGAACATCTTTTAGATATTGGTGTTGCTACGGTGTACGGGTTAACTGTGTTTGCCTTAGTAATGTGGATAAAGAAAAAGTTATCTAGTTGATGTGGGTGCTTGTTTGGATTCAATTAGTATCTGGTCAACCCGTAGATTATTTTCAATTAGCTGTGCACGAAACTAGCGTTGAGTGTGAAAAGAATAGAAAACTCGCTGAAGTTATGATAACACATAACGGAATTGCTGTAGCCTGTTTAAACGTAAGGACAGAGAAATGACATTTAAATTATCAACACGAAGCCTAGATAGGCTGATCGGAGTAGATGAACGCCTGGCTGCTGTAGTAAAGGGAGCTATCCATA
>Ga0208438_1000529_pt1 | contig 9085 bp, 8 predicted proteins | sample ColrivemetaGS545_FD_187607 | JGI IMG/M metagenome (GOLD analysis project Ga0208438, IMG submission 187607) | Estuarine microbial communities from the Columbia River estuary - Flood tide non-ETM metaG S.545 (SPAdes) (version 2) | ecosystem: Environmental > Aquatic > Marine > Intertidal zone >...
CAACAGCCGCCAACAAAGAATAACCAGGGATCCAGCATCAAACGGATAGATGATGTTTGGGGCACAGCATTTGAAAACCTCGACAGCCATCCGGATGACCCAGTTATCTACATGCCAATAGGGACTAAAAATAGTCGTCTAAAAGTGATTCAAGCACTGCGTAAAGATGTCAGCCTCAATGGTGCCTGCATCGAGTTAAATGATAAAAAAGCACAGCTGCAACCAGGAGAGCTGATCGCAGTTCGCACCCGAGAAGCGAACAAATGGATGGCAGGAATTGTGCGCTGGAAAAACATCTCCCCCTCCCTTTACAGTATCTGCGGAGTACAGTTTCCCGCTCGCCACTGCGGCCCAGCCGCTATTCGTATCAAGCCCCGAGGCCCTAACTCTGAATACCAATTTATGCAGGCTATATTGCTGTCACAAAAACGAGATCTCAGCGAAGGCGTCACATTGTTATGCCCGCCGCTACGCTACACTAAAAACGCTAAAATCTTTGTGCTAACCCCACTGCAACAGAGCTCCGCCATTATCGAAGAGGAATTGGAAACCACAGAACATTTATCGCACTTTAAAATAGTCTTTTGCTGATTTTTTAAATATTTTTTTATTAGGCGCTTTTTTATTAAGAGCTTATTGAAACACCAAGGAAGAAATAATTTTATGCGCTCAGATGAACCACTGCACATTTTAATCGTCGATAAATCAAACGACGAAGCCAATCGTTTTATCAGTATTTTGCGCAGCGCCGATTTCGTCGTCGAAGCTAAACTGGCAACCGATGAAGAACAGCTGCAAAAAACCATCTCCATGCGCAACTGGGACCTATTACTTGCCGCCCAAGATTACAGCAGGATTCCGACGCAAAATATTTTCCAGCGTATTCGCCGGGCCGAAAGGGATCTACCGGTTATCTTAATCAATCAAGAATATAACCCTGAAAAAGTTATCGAAGGTCTGCGTCTTGGTGCGGTTGATGTTGTGGTGAAAGACCAAGATCAGCATTTAATTAAGGTTGTCCAGCGTTCGTTACGCGGCGTGTATGAGCGCCGCCAATCGCGGGAATGGGAGCGCAAACTATCTGTCGCTGAAAAGCGCGCCCAGCATCTGATGAATATTTCACGCCTTCCCATCGCGATCGTCAAAGAGGGCGCCTATGTCTATGGCAATGATGCCTGCGCCAGTATCTTCGGCTTTAGTGATGTGGAGGAAATGCTCTGCATGCCGGTTATAGACAATATAGGCGCCAGGGATCGAGAGAAGCTTAAGGCCTATATGGTACCTCTGGATAGCGCCGATGAACTGATGCCTTTTGAAGCTGTAATCAAAACCGTCGACGCAGATGGCAAGGAGAGTGATGCGTTTCTGGAGATTCACCAGATTCAATACGACGCTGAACCAGCACTGCAGTTTACGATTAATAAGGACAAACTGTTTGATGCCAACATGGATCATAGCGAGCAGCAGAAAACCACCGAATACAGCGCCATTCAACCGCATCTGGTCTATGAACTGATTAGTCGAGGAATCAGTCGCTCAGTGCAAAGTGGTCAAGATTGCATGTTACTGAATATCCAAGCAGATCGATTTACCCAGCTGAAGGAAGACTTGGGCATAGCCAAAGCCGAAAAGATTGCCCACTCACTGGTAATGTTTATTGTTCAGCTGTTTGACCACAATCTCGACTGCGGCAGGATCTCAGAAAACTGTTTTGTCATAGTGCTTCCGGATACAGCGGAAGAAAAGGTGGTGGAACTGGCGGAGAACATCTGCCAGCAGATCGGCCAGCAGGTGTTTGATATAGACAATGAAACCTTCTCGCTGACCACCTCAATCGGTGTCACCGGCCTGAATGAAAATGTGCCCTCGGTTGAGCGCGGTCTCGAGCGCAGTGAAGAAGCTATAGCGCAGTTACGTGAAGAGAATAGTCTCGGCAATGGCGCCAAATTCTATATTCCAGATATTCACTCCGACGATATCTCAAAAGCTGAGGCAGTGGTTATCACCGCTAAAAACCTGCTCAGTAAAGGTGCTTTCTCGATTCGCTATCAACCCATAGTCGCGCTGATAGATGGTGGCAGCGGCAAAGAATACTACGAAGTAATTTTGGGTGTTAAAAAAGATATTCCAGCCAGCGAAATACCCGAGGACTTTATTACTAACCTATTTAAATCCGAGATTGCCGCAGAAGTGGACCGCTGGGTAATAGGCCAGGCGCTCGACGCTCTAACCGAGAAGCTGAAGACCAACCCTGAAACCCAACTGTTTATTAATATCAGCGCCCAATCATTTGCCGGCAGTGATTTTTTGCCCTGGCTTCAAAAAGCCTTGAGTGATTCAAAGTTACCTGCCAACGCATTAATTTTTCAGTTCCGTGAAAACGATGCCGTGCGCTATCTCAACCAAGCTGCGGCACTCTGTGAGGAGATGAAAAAAGCTCAGGGGCAGGTAGGCATCAGCAACTTCGGACTCGCTATCAACCCACTTAAAACCCTTGAACGAATCAAGGCTGACTTTGTTAAAGTCGACCGGCTGATTGTTGAGAAACTGGCCGGTGCAGGTCAAGGCAAAGCTGCTCATGACAAAGCTGCCAATGAAAAAGCTACTCAACAAAAGGCGGCCAAAGGGAAAGAAGAATTCCAGGAGATTATCGCCGGCATGGCCGGAACTGGGGTCGATGTGATCGTGCCCTTTGTGGAGACGGCGACCATTATTCCCATACTCTGGCAGCAGGGTGTGCAATATATTCAGGGCCACTATATCAACAAGCCATCATTTACCATGGACTATGATTTCTCAGAGGGACCCTGATATTGACCGGCTTCGCTCTAGCCGCGCCTCTTTGCAGGCCTCAATCAAGAATAAGCGTATCTTTATCACTGTAGCCAAGCAGGTAGAGAATGCCATCTAAGCCCAGATTGGAAATCGATTGCTTGGCGGAGGCCTTGACTAAGGGCTTGGCGCGAAAAGCAATACCGAGACCCGCAATGCTGAGCATGGGCAAGTCATTGGCTCCGTCCCCCACAGCAATCACCTGCTGTAGCATGAGACCTTCGCGCTCGGCGATTTCACGCAATAACTCGGCCTTGCGCTGCCCGTCAATAATTTCTCCCGTAACCCTTCCTGTAACCTGCCCATCGTCTATATCCAGCTGATTGGCATAGACATAATCCACGCCCAGACGCTGCTGAAGATACTCACCAAAAAAGGTAAAACCACCAGAGACAATGGCGGTTTTAAAACCGAGTTTTTTCAGCGTCGAGATAAGATGTTCAGCACCTTCATTTAAGCGCAGTCGCTCGGCCACAGATTGCAGAACACTGGCATCCAACCCCTTGAGCAATGCCATGCGCTGAGTAAAGCTCGATTTAAAATCGATCTCCCCCTGCATTGCCGCTTCGGTAATGGCGGCGACCTGATCGCCAACACCTGCCTCATGGGCCAATTCATCGATCACCTCGGCATCGATCAGCGTGGAATCCATATCGAATACCACTAGACGGCGATTGCGACGGAAAATATTATCTTCTTGATAGGCAATATCAATATCGAAATGACTGGCCAGCTCCAGTAGTGCACTCTTAAACTGCACTGCATCCTTGGGCTCACCCCGCACGGAAAATTCCACACAGGCACGCCCCAAATCCTCACTTTCATCCAGCTCCATCCGCCCTGAGAGGCGCACAATCTTATCAATATTGAGGTCATATTCACTGGTTACTGTGGCCACAGCAGCCAAATGCTCAGGCTCAATTTTTCGGGCCAACAATGTCACTATATAGCGCGCCTTACCCTGCTGAGCGACCCAGTTTTGATAGCGCTTTTCAGTGATTGGCGAGAACATCACCTGTATCTCTAAAGCCTGCAGACCGCGCTGCACATCTTTGACTAGTGCCTCAGAATCTTTGCCGGCTGGCACTGCTGCGAGAATACCCAGATTGAGCTGGTCGTGAATCACCGCCTGACCTATATCTAGCACGGTGACCTCGAAGGTCGACAACACCTCGGTAACAACTCGCGTGACACCTGGCTTGTCTTGCCCCCATACATTTATCAGAAATAGTTCTTTCACAGATTGTGGCCATAGTTATTTTAAGGGCGCTATTATATAAAAGCCTGAGCAATAGGATAGAATGCGCAGCAATTAAATTTCAATCAGGCACTCTTCAAGGACTTCGGGATGCATCGCCAATACTCTCTGGCTAAAAAACTACCCGCGCTGGTACTGTCCGCCTGCCTGATTTTCGGCCTGTTTGGCTGGGCGCTTCTTTCCAGCTACGCCAGCCAGTTAAGCCAAGAAACGCTGCAAGAAAAAGGCGATCTGACCATTAATCAACTGGTCGAACTGGTTCGCGGCCCCCTGTTTAATGGCGACAGCATCAGTATTCAGGTGGCTCTGCAGAATGTTACCGAAGATCGAATCATCCTCGATGCCAGCGTCTATGATATCGGCGGCCAGCTGATAGCTCAGAGTAAAAAGTCGGCACCAGAGACGTCCATCCCCGTCAGTTTCAGTCGCAATATTGCACTTCAGGAAACTCAGGCCGGCAAAGTCCTGATCAGTATCGACAGTCGAGCGATCCAACAGCGTCATAGTCAGGTGGTCAGCAACTGGTTAATGCTGTGGGCAGTTTTCACTCTGCTTAGCGGCTATGGTTGCTTCCGCTTTGCAGAGCAACTTTCCCGACGCCTGCGAATGCTCACCAATCGCCTGCCCGGCAGCTCTGAGAGTCTAGATGATGAAATGGCCTCATTAGAACTGCGCCTGCAGCCACTGCTATCGAAAAGCAGTGATGAAGGGCTATCGGATACTGGTTATTACTGCTCACTGATTACCGCGACAATCAAAAATCGACACCGTCTCGAGAGTCAACTCAACCGTCAGAATCTGACCCAGCTATTTGAAAAAATTGACTACTGCACATTGCGAACCTTAGAACTCTACGCCGGCCAGCGTATTGAAGGTGGCAGCGGCAGCATCAACTTTTATATTCGCTCGACTCAAGTGTCGAAACAGCACCTGCTGATATGCCTGATGGCGATCTATTCTCTGCAACAGGTACTCGAGCGGCTCTCGGAAGAACTGGGTATTGATTTAGAGATCTGCTGGGCACTTTGCAGCGACAACATCCCCTCTGCACCATTGTTCCGCCACCACGAGGGACTCGACAAACTGAAGAGCGCTACCGCAAGCCTGGCCGATGATCTTGATAAAGGCGCAATTGCTGTGCAATCGGCAGAGTTTGATATTGAGCAGTTATCGTCGATTGCCCGTTTTCTGCCCTTTAAAGAGAATTGTTTTGTCTTGCAGGGTTTTCCTGAGGGGCGCCAAATGCTGCTCGAAAAACAGATCCAACATTTGGCCACGATCTGTCTCTAAGGGTTCTTTAGACTACTCTAGTGAGAATTTTGAGGTATCAAGATTGGGAGTTTTAGTCGACGGTATTTCAGCCTCTTTAACCATGCTGGTGCCAACAGGCTCGAGACTGAGGTGATCCAGCGAAGCAGAAAATACTGCCTGGGCCCCTCCCTTTTCAGCGCTATCCGTAACATCACTGCCCAGGGGCGCTAGGGATAATGGGTTTTGCTGAGCAGACTCAGGTTCTGTTGAATTGGGGACTATGATCGCGACTGCACCGGCATCACTCAGCCGCTTGAGAATGCGCTCAGCGGTAATCATATCAACGCCGCGCTTAAGTCGAACGGGAGTTCCTGAGAATAGCTGTTCAGCAGCGCTGGAGTTTAGGTTAAAACTTTCCGCAACCCGCTGTTTAACCTTTTCTAGACTGCTGCCCTCGATAATCTCACCGCGAAACACCACATCAAAGAGATCGGCTACGACACTTTTCTCAGCCTGACTTTTGGACAAATCCTTGTCGATCATTATTTAACCTCCTGGCTCTATTGGGAGTGCAACTACCCTGCTTTTAGGCCTAGCTTGCCTTAGGAGCTCGCCTTAGGAGCTATCACTGAGATACTGATCCATCTCCAGTGCGGGTGACGCCTCTCTGGGTGCGCCGACAATCTTGGCGGGCACACCAGCCACCGTGACATGGGCCGGCACCGACTCAAGCACCAAACTACCGGCACCGATTTTTACGCCATCGCCAATCAACACATTGCCAAGGATCTTGGCACCAGCGGAAATCATCACGCCATTGCCAATGGTTGGATGGCGGCTACCTTTAGTGCAGCCACTGCCGCCTAGAGTCACAGAGTGCAAAATAGATACATCGTTACCGACAATAGCGGTTTCACCTATAACCAACCCACTGGCGTGGTCAATCATAATGCCACTGCCAATCTTGGCACCCGGATGAATATCAACAGCGAATACTTCGGATATCTGGCTCTGTAGATAGAGCGCCAAATGGTTGCGCTGCTGAAGCCACAACCAGTGAGCCACCCTATATAACTGCAAAGCCTGAAACCCCTTAAAATAAAGTATAGGCATAAAATGGTTGTCGCAGGCAGGGTCACGATCGAAACAGGCACGGATATCAGTGCGCGCGGCATCACAGATTGCGGCATCACTGTCCATGGCCTCAGCCAAAACCTCAGAGATGGCGGCTGCGGACATCACCGAGCTGTGTAACTGCTGAGACAGAGTAAAGCACAGCGCCTGATCCAAGCTCTGATGACTCAAAATGGCGGCATCAAAAAAACCGCTCATCAAGGGTTCTTGAGAGGCCGTGAGGCGTGCTTCGCTGCAGATTATGTCCCACAGAGGGTCATTGGCGATCATCTATTGTCTTTCCTATCGATTAACGTGACGCTTTCACTCTTAATTTTTAACACTAATATACCGCTGAAAAAGCTCCTCTAGACGAGCTAGTACTGTCTCTTTATAAACCAGATCTGCGCTGGCGAGCCGCTCGGCGAGGACCTCAACGGTTAACTGGGCAGCATAATTTTCTGCTACCGGCCTATAACTAATATGCCAGCGCTCCGGGGCAATACCCCCCAAATCCTGTGCATAGGGCCGATAAAAATCAGCCGACGCTAACACGGAGCTATCGAGCCAATCGTGGAATGGCGCGAATACACCACTGCCCTCAACCTCTTCTGGTACCAGCTGAATTTGATAATCGGCATCCACTGCAGCGGCATCATAGATATCAAAATCCGTTCCCCAGTGATGGCGAGACGCTCCAGGCAAGGCCGACCAGCGCATCACAGCCTGAATCTGCTGCCATTCGCTAAGCTGAGTTAAATCCAGGCGCGCGCCACTGTCATCGTAGACCGGACGTAGACCACTGAGTTTATGGTTCCAGATAATTAACTGTCGGTCAAAGCTGCGGAAGCTACTGCACAGGCGCAGATCAAAACCGTTCTGGGCGGCTTGCTGGCAGAGCCTATTCAGTGGTTCAACCACTGCACCGTGCACCAGCGCGCCAGACCAATCCACTAAATGGCTCTGGGTGCAGCCGGTAAGGCGCTGTGACTCTATTTTAAGATGATCCTGCATGGCAGTGTTTATACCCGCGCTATAACCCATAAGTAAAGGAGCATTTACGCTTCGAGACAGTACATTGTTCAGAGACTTTGACATAAGATACTCGGCATCATTGAATTCTGGGTCTTTGACCTCAGATATACAGTCATAACAAGCTCGATCATCAACTATATAAAATTTTCTAAAGAGGTATTCACGTGTTAAGGATAGGTTTGTTTTTACTGACCAACCTGGCAATTATTATTGTTGCCAGCATCTCCCTGAGCCTGCTCGGGGTCAATAGCATACTCGCGGACAATGGCGTCGACCTCAATCTAACGTCTCTACTTATATTCTGCGCGGTGTTTGGCTTTATTGGCTCTTTTGTCTCACTGCTGCTGTCGAAATTTATGGCCAAGATGACGACCAAGACAAAAATTATTCAGCAACCGGCCAGTGAGCAGGAGCGCTGGTTGGTCACTACCGTGGCCGAGCTCGCCAAGAAAGCGGATATAGGTATGCCAGAGGTGGGAATTTTCCCCGCGCAGCAGTCCAATGCCTTTGCCACGGGCTGGAATCGAAACAAGGCTCTGGTAGCTGTCAGCGCAGGGCTACTGGCGCGCTTTGACCGAGACGAGGCGCGGGCTGTTCTGGCCCATGAAATCGGCCATGTGGCCAATGGCGATATGATCACCCTGAGTCTGGTTCAAGGCGTGGTCAATACCTTTGTTATGTTCTTCGCCCGTTTGATTGGTTTCTTTGTCGATCGCGTGGTGTTGAAAAATCAGCGAGGTCTGGGATTGGGCTATTGGATTACTACTATAGTTGCAGAGATTTTCCTCGGCATCTTGGCCTCTACTATTGTGATGTGGTTTTCTCGACGCCGAGAATTCTATGCCGATGCAGCAGGGGCCTCACTGGCCGGACGCGGAGCCATGATCAAAGCCCTGCAAAGACTCCAGCAAGAGAGCGCAGCTCAGGTTGAAAATCAGATGCCAGACACTATGACCGCCTTTGGAATCTCTTCCGGCTGGAAAAAGCGACCCTCGAGACTGTTTATGACTCACCCACCATTGGAAGAACGAATCGAGGCGCTGCGCTTTGGACAATAACCAACAGTCAGTTGAACGAGATTACTTTCTCTGCCAACTCAGCGATCTCGAAGAGTTACAGAGCATTGAACTAGAGATTGACGAACGTAAGCTGTTTGCTATTCGTCAGGACAATCAACTCCATGCCTACTGGAATAGCTGCCCTCATATGGGTATTCCGCTGAATTGGATGCCAGGGAAGTTCCTTGATCTGGATGGCGCACTGCTGCAGTGCTCGGCCCATGGCGCGCTGTTTCAAATTGATAGTGGCGAGTGCATTGGCGGACCCTGTGTCGGCGACCGCCTAACGCCCATATCTCTGAAACAGGATGGTGATCAATATTTTATCGCCGCTGATCAGCCTCTACCTGCCCGGTTGATTAACCTGCGCGAAGCGGCACTGCGAGATCTTGACTAGAGCGCTAACTGCAATGGCCGCTGCAAACTAATGCAGCTATGGGTCATATCCGCCTGCCAAACAATTACTTCAACCCCAGCGGCAATCGCCGTGGTTAACGTCTCGGCATAAACCGGGTCTATATGACCCGCAACAGAGACC
>Ga0208438_1000544_pt1 | contig 8880 bp, 8 predicted proteins | sample ColrivemetaGS545_FD_187607 | JGI IMG/M metagenome (GOLD analysis project Ga0208438, IMG submission 187607) | Estuarine microbial communities from the Columbia River estuary - Flood tide non-ETM metaG S.545 (SPAdes) (version 2) | ecosystem: Environmental > Aquatic > Marine > Intertidal zone >...
ACTCACAACAGGGAAAATCAAAAGAAACTCTAAATACCAAGATTGTTGGTGTTCATTGACTATTAATTTATCGATTAAATAAGCGAAAATAAATAAGGAAACACTTGAACTAAACCTAAATACAAGCTTAGATCCTAGGTCATAAATATTCTTAATTACCAACTTCAACATTTTGGAATAGTTCTCATATTTGATTTAAAATTTTCACGGCTCCGCCGCAGGGTGTCCCATGACACTCTAAAGGGTTTTAATAAATAACAAGCTCATTTACTAGCTTGCCAGTTTGAATTGTATCTTATAACGACCACAATCCGAAACTAAATAACAAACTCCGTTTTCGACATTAATAACTTCTGCACCAACGCCCAATACGGGAGCTTTAATATGTGTTCCACGATCAGTTTGCGAAGCGTAATGAATGTTGTTGCAATACTGCTGTAACTTTTTAATTTCTTTAGGCCAAACCTTTGCTCTCAATCCATGAATATGCATATACCCCAGCACACTTTTGCAGCCAAATACGATGCGTTCTTCACTGGGGGTCAATTTTACAAATACATAACGAGGCATAAGTGGTGTTTGAATTTTCCTCTTACGATCGCTCCAATTACGAACCACCTCGATTATAGGAGTGTAAGACTGGACCCCAAAGCTTTCCAAATCAGAAACAGCCTTTAGTTCATGTCCTGTTTTCACTTTTAACACCCACCAATAATCATCGTAACAGATCATAGCACAAACTCTTTTCTATAGTTGGTAAAATAGATAAGTATATTCTCATCTTTTGTACTCATTTTTGATCGTATAAATGTTTTGGTTCCAAAAACTTTTGATATTTTTTCATTCAAAGAATCAATAACTTCTAGTTTTTTTAGATTGTTATACGAAGCACTCGAAGATGAATCGTTCAACTCTTCTAATAATAATTTAGAATTAATGTTTTTACTGTACAATAACATGCCTAAAACTTTTTGCTCTTGATTTGAGAGAGGATAATGTATGTAGTTATGATAAAAACCTGAATCAGTGAGTCTTGGACGTTTCCTGTTTTTGTAATATAACAACACTAAGCCTCCAAACAACAAAATTAGAACACTGACAATAAACAGTGTGAGGCGTTCAAATAACACACTAGCATCTAAATACAAAGAGGTTTGATCTGTGGACTCATTTGTGAAATCTTTTAAATTCACAGCAATTAACTTTCCATTTTTGATAGTGTATAGTGAATCACGCGCGAAAAATCCTTCATCAATAGACATGATTGGATTGGAGTTGTCATACTCCTCTATGGAATTTTCAACATAATCTATAATACGAATAACATAAGAATCGGTTTTGTTTAAGCGCCTAAAAACGAGCTGCCGCCCATTTCCAATATCAACAACATTATGAACATCGTAAGACTCAAATTTTGATGTTCCTAAATCACTCCATAATTTTGTATTAAAATCGAATTTCCAAACGTTGGTATTTAAAAGTTCGTTGGTTCCATCATGCTCGTCTATTGTTACACCTCCTGAAATATAATAGCTGTTGTTGTGATAGGAGGCATTAAAATGACTTAAACCTTTAGGTATATAAGATTGAGGGTTAATTCCATAAAACTGCCATTCTGCAGTGGTCTTGGAAAAGTAAGTAAAAAAGTTTCTTGCACCCCAATATCCATACCCGCCAAATTTAAAGATGGTGTCATTGCGAACGAAAATATCTGACTGAGAAGTGTTTTTATGGTTGAAAGAATTATCTATTCTTTTGAGCGAATCTTTAACTACTTCCCATACCATTCCGCCTTCTTTAGAAACTAAATGAGGCACACCCTTTAAAACAATCATTTTTAAATCCTCAAAATCGATATTTTCAGAAGGATTAAGGTGTATTGTATCTAAAATTGAGTTTCGAAAGTTCTTAATAGTTATATTCTCTTTATTAAAAACATAAATACTGGAGGTGTCATGAGCGAGGACCTTTTGTAATCTAGATTGTCCCGAAACACTACACGCAATTAGAAGAAGCGAATAAATAATTAGTCTTAAATTCATGCGTAAAACTCTTTGTGTTTGTTACATTTGGCAGTTCCATTTACAGCTTTAACTACATCAATTAAAAGTTTAACTTTTTTATTTTTACCGCTAGCTTTAAAATTAAATTTATCTTTTTTGTTTAAAACAATTTCTACATCAGTGTCAGGACAGCCATTCATTGATTCAGAACCTGCAACATTAGGACATAAATCATCAGAATCTTTGATTCCATCTCCGTCTGTATCTTTACAACCAAATTTATACACCAAACCCAATGATAGTTGCCAGTGCTCAGAGATTTTTTCAGAAACTCCTTTTCTGTAGCTTATTTGTGAATTAAAACCAATATTTTCAGTGATCCAAGTATTAAAACCTGCACCTGAATTTACCAATCTTGCATAAGCATCAGAAAAATTCACATAACTTCCTCCTAAAAACACATAAGGGTCAAACCAATTTTTTAGTTCTCCTATTAGATTGTTTAAATCATATTTTATACTCAGATCTGCTGACCAGTATTGTGTTTCTTTCATTGGATTACCCGCCATTCCGTCTTTTGTTAAACTATTTACGGTTCCTGCAAGCTGTAAAGTGAAACCTTTCTTCAAATATTTTTCATAAGATATTCTAGACAAAAATTGTGAAAAATTGTAGTTAACAGTGTTTCCAGGGAGATTACTTAGATCAATAACATTGGTTCCAAGTCCAACTGCATATGGGTTATTTTTATCTTGTGCACTTACGTGACCAACGCTCAGCAAGGTAAATAAAGCTAATTTTAATAATTTTATTATCAAGTTTTTAATATTTAGTTTAGTGTCTTGCCTAATTTATTTTCTTATCACTTTTTTAAATAAATTGAAATTGACTTGTGTTCTTTACTTAACTCAAAATCAATTTTAACATGTACAAAAATTTATAAAATCACTTATGATATTGTATATTTTTTTCATTGCATTTTAGTTATTAATTATCTTTTTTTATTTTAAGAAATTATATTTGTTCTTTAAAAGGTATGATTCAGAATACCCCGTGTTATTGGAGATTTTTGATATGGATTCCTCATTTAAAAACAGTTCTTTTGCTTTCCTATTTCTTTCTTGTTTTATGAATTTGGCAGGACTAAATTCTTTCTGTAAATTATTTATAGCATTGTAATCTAAATTAAATTTGTCTTGTAAAGTAATCAAAGTGACTGTTGTTAAGTTTTTAACAATAAATTTTTTAATTTCTATTACTAGCTCTTCATTAGACAAATTTTGGTTTTTCAATGACTTGAAAATTATCAAAAATGAAGTTAAAATAAATAATATGATTAGAACTTCATATCTGAAGCGACTATCGCTGTTCGAACTTAAATTTTGAAGAAATGAACTCTTTTGATATTCATTAACATTCTCAATGCTATAAACTCCGTGAATACTTCCAAAACTGATGTAATTTTTAAATTTGAATACAGCGTATTTATTGAACTCGTCAATTATAATTCCATTATACATTTTACCAATAGATTTCACAAAGACACTTAAACCATCGTTTCCAGATAAAAAAACGAGATCTCCAACATCCGAAATTGTATGTGCTGATAAACTCATCTCATAAGTACTTATTAACTTAAGCTCATTTTTAAATCTTTTAAATTTAAATAATGATTTATTTCCAGCAATTCCATAGAAAATATTTCCATCAATACTGCACTCTAAAATGTCATCTATTTTAAAATCAAAGTTGTCATAAATAACTCTTGTTTTTAAAGTATTTATGTCAACAGAAAGATATTTGTCATCATCAATAAAATGGAATTCATTGCCACTTTGAATACGATTGTTAATCTTATTTCTTATTGGAATAATTCTTTTTTTATTAGAATAAATTAAATTAAAACTATTTAAATTGTAATCGTATATGTAAATACCAATTGATGATATAGCTAAATAATTAGAATTTCCTATTGAAAATATATCTGAAATTTTCCCATATTCAGCACTACTAAATTTTGAATTACTGTTATCATATAGAATTTTTTCTGTAGCGTCCTTGACTACTGTGAGACCATTGTAGCAAACAAATGTAATGCTATCGAATTCTCTTATTTGTCCATCGGTATAGTTTGTTTTTTTAAGTTTATTTCCATTAATATACACTCCGCTATACGTTCCAATACTATTTTTAGAGATAGAACGAACACTTCCGTGTGGAGAAAATTTATAGGGTTTGTTTTCGTATTCAAGTAAGTCTCCTTTCGTTACAACATATAGAGAGTTGCGGTGGTATGCAAAATCAGTTACAGTTGACATGTATGAATCAGGAAGAGGGATGGGGGAATTAATAAATTCAATTTTAAAACCAAGATTTTTTGACAAGTCAGGATTTATTATACCCTCTACAGATTTATCATGCATTACTAATTTACCGCTTGACGAATCAATGAGAAATATCCCATGATTTGAGCTGACGTATGCCTCATTCTCATATATTACAACATTATAATATATGTTATCTGTATGTATTTTTTGGATTACAAAATTTGAGTCTCCAAATGAATATTTACAAAAAAATAATAAACAAAAAATTATAACTTTTTTCATGTGTCTATACTTAAAGCATAACACATCATAGATTAAGTATATTGGTTGATTTGGGGGGGAGGGATAAAGTAAGAGGTCGTTGTTATGTACGAATCGTTAATAATATTTTCCAAATACTCCATACTTTCTTTTCAGTCCAAAAGAGGAATTTATTGTTGACCTAACAAGTCTTTCGCTCAAAATAAATTTCCCATATTTTTCCATTAGATATTTTTTTCTGTTAGAGTCAAAGTTTTTTAATTTTTGTTCAAATATTTTTTTCATTTCTTTTGATGAAATTTCATCTATTGTTTTTTGAAGTTCTTCTTTTGTATAAAAATTAGTACTATGAGAATCGTTAAGTGCATTCTGTAAATGTGTGTCTTCACTAATGACTAACTCTATCAATTCAATGATTTCTTCAATTTTATCGTTATCCAATTTCATAAAATTATTTTACGCTAAAATAGCACACAAATTTCAGCGTGATAAATATTTTATTTTATAAATTTTATCTAAATCTATAAATTTTTATCTAAAAAATAGATTATTGGTGAATAAGATATAGGTTTTAAAAAGTATTAACAGAGTATAAAAAACAAAAAGGAATATATATGTGGGAAATTAAATTTTATTATAACCTTATTGTGATTACCCTTCATAGTATGAACCTGTTTTTTTTTAGTCTAAAAATAACTGTTAATTATAGAGATTAATTTATTGTTGTCGGAATAATTTAGTTCATAAAAGTTTATTTTTTTTATCCATTTTAAAAAAGCTTTTGCATTAACTTCTTTATTTGAGATCCAAGTATCAGGTAAGAATTTTTTTAAAGCATTTTGTGAACTAATTTTTTTCATTGTGCTTTCTGTACCTTCAGAGAATTTAACCCAGACCACAGTGCTGCAATTAGCACTAGTTTCTTTTGATATTGGTGGAAGATATTTAACATTACCTTTTTGTTCGCTTATATAGTATTCATTAGAATTTATAAGATTTATATGTAACTGCTCAATTAAATGAAATGATTTTTCTTTTATAGAAATAGCTGTCGGTAAGCAGTACGTTTTAAAATCCGATCTTAATATCGGCGTAAAATCGTCTGCAATTACATTAAAGCCATTAGCCATTAATATGGATACAGCTGTACTTTTGCCGTTGCCAGAGTCGCCTGTAAACATAATTGAATGATTATTCTTGGAAATTGTAGATGCGTGAAATACTCCCATCCAATCGTGTTCTTTTTTATTGTAAAATGAACAGAGAATTTCCATAGAGAATTTACCTTGAAACTCGTTTAGTTGAGTGCTTTTATTCCAACTACCAACAATTTGATTGTTCTTGAAAATATACAGTTTACCCTTACTATTAAAAATCTTATATTGAACATCATAGGTATTCATATTTTCTTTAGCTAGATGATTGTGTTTTTGGTGAATTAATGATTTTGTTTCTATAGAATCAAAGCATATTTTGATAGCCTTGTCATTGAACGTATAATATTGAATTATTTCACATGATTTTACTATGATTGGATCTTTTGTATCGGATTTTAACTCAGCCTGTTTTGTCTCTAATATGAACTCTGAGATATCTTTATTTATTCTTTTCGCTACACGAATACCAACATTTAAAGATTCAGTTATAAGCGTTAAGAATTCTTTTGAAGATAAAGCTGATTTTTTTTTAATTAACTCTAATATGTTAGAATCTAAAATAATATATTTATTTGATTCTTTTAACCATACAATAGAATCCTCTTCAGAGATTTTTTGAGTTATAGAAAAAGGTAAATCCTTCATGTGTTTAAGCATCTAAATAGATCGTTTAAGAGGTTTTTTTATTAGAGAAATTAATAATTTTATTTAAAGCATATTTTCTGTAATTATAGTTTACAAAGAGTTCAAATATTTGTATTAATCGGATATAGATTTTTCTTAAAATATTTCTACCTACCATAATTAATTTGTCAAAATATGAATTCAACAAAGTAGATGTAATATTTATGTCAAATATTTCAAACTTATTTATGGTTAAAAAATAGTGTTTAGTATATATATCTTTTTTAATGTTTTTTATGTCCAACCTATTTTTGCAGTTTATCTTAAAAATATCGTAAATACTTCGATGACTGTAATTTGAGTTATATAATCCTCTATCGTTTATTTGTAAATTATATATACAATGATCAAACAAAAAGGATTTACCTGGTGTTTTAATAGATTTAGCTTCATCTTTAAAATCATTAATCAGCTCTTTTGAATTAATAACACATCTATATCCTGGAGATAATAATTCTGTGTGTGGCTCTATAGCGATGGTTTTGTTTTTTTGCACAATTCTAGGAAAGTGTCTAGGTTTAAAAAATGTAAATAAACTATCAGGAAATAAGCCACAATAGTTTTTATTATATAACAAGTTTTTAATTTTTTCTTTATCCTTATTTTGCACAATAAAGTCTATATCACCAATCATTCTCTCTCCGATATCTTCAAAAACATTAGATAGTATAAGTGCAGATCCTTTAAGAAAAATATGATTAATATTATTTTTATGTAGTAATTGTGAGAGCTCTTTTGCCTCAGAAATTAACACCTCATTTCTGGCTTTGTTAATAGAGTAGATGTTTTTTGTATAGTCTACAAAATCCTCAGGAAATAAGTAAGATAAATTCTTTTTATGAATATTAAAAAAAAGAGCGGGTAGCATTAAATGGGCACTGGCTATTTTTATTAACTTTTCAAAGTTGAGATGGCTTATGTCTATATCTTTTAAGACTTCACTTTCTGCTCGGTAAAGGATATTAACTAAAAGTTTTTCTTCAACACAAACCATTTACTTAACATATTTTTTTAAGTTATTGACTACTAATCTCCCCATCCATCAGGGTCTGGTGGATTATCCCCCGAGCCATCTAAACCTACAGACTGAGCTTGTGCCGCTTTTGGATTTAGTATTACAAAAGTACCCAAAGCACTAAGTGCTGCATATTTCCCCATTTTCTTTATTGCTTCCTTTCTAGTAATTCCAGAAGGAGCTGTTTCTTTTTTAGTAGCGGCCTCTTTTTCCATATCTAATATTACTTTATGATAAGTTTTTTAGTAATTACATTATTTCCTGATTTTAATTTAATAATATAAATACCTGTGGTCAACTCCTGTGTAGAAATTGTTTGTGTGTTTGTGTTATTTGCTAAAGAGATAGATAATAATTCTTCACCAAGAATATTATATAATCGAAGGTTGGTCTGATTTGATAAATAAGCTAATCCTTCTACAGTAATAAAGTTATTTGCATCTAACTTATATACATTTAAATGATTGGTTTGCGTTTCATTTTCAATAGAAAAAGTAGTTTGAGTTAAATGAATAAAAAATCTACCTACTTCGCTTAAATTTACCTCTGGAATTAACTCAAAGTCTTCTTCATTTAAAAGAGTCATGGTTCCCTCTTGACTATCTTCTAAATATATGTTTGTACCTTCATAAATACCATTGATGTGTATCCTTATTCTGAATCCGTTTCCAGACTCTCTATTAATTTCAAGAGGTATTATGACATCATTAATACTCTCAAGTCCCATTGAATTGACAGCAAACCCGATTCCTTGATCTTCTTCTACTAACCGTGACATTAAAGATGCTTGTTGGTTAAAATGACCAGCGTCATAGCCCGGGTCTAAACCTAGATTAAGTCCATCTTCAAAATAGAATTTTGTTTGATCTATCTCTGTATCACCTTCATAAAGTTTAAGAATTAGTTCATAAGAGTCTTGCATGGCTCTACTACTTGTAATGAAATCATCTCCCCCCACAATAGTTCTCATGTCTGTTGTAAACGAAATATTATTAATAGTTTCAGAGTTAGTATTATCCGATGCGATCATAAATCCTTGCCCAGGAGCAAGAAGTAATGCACCACTACTATTATTATAAATTGTATATCCTGTTCCATCTGCATCATAGCCATAAATGGCTTCATAAGCATCGTCAAGCTTATCACTATTTACTGTTAAAAAGTTATTAGTAGCATGCGCATTGGCATTTCCTTGGATGTAAGAAGGGAAAGGGTTTGCTACTAAATTCCATCTTGTTCCTAATCCTGAATTTGCAGCATCATTATTAATAATTTCCTGTGTTTGATTTGTAACAGCTGGACTTCCAGTAAAAGAAAGTATCCCAGTTCCATTAGCAATGGTCCCCATTTGAAAGCCCGTACCTACAGGAAAGATAATTTCTCCCCCTAAATCAGCACTAGTTAAGTTTGTCCAAGTATTGTTTGAATTGTTA
>Ga0208438_1000556_pt1 | contig 8755 bp, 7 predicted proteins | sample ColrivemetaGS545_FD_187607 | JGI IMG/M metagenome (GOLD analysis project Ga0208438, IMG submission 187607) | Estuarine microbial communities from the Columbia River estuary - Flood tide non-ETM metaG S.545 (SPAdes) (version 2) | ecosystem: Environmental > Aquatic > Marine > Intertidal zone >...
ATAGCGGGTGCTCCCCCTGCTAAAAGAGGCGGAAACTTCTGGTCACAGGGTATGCCAACAGTCGAAGAAACTGCTGACAAAGACCCTAAGAAGAAAGGTAAGGGACGTAGACGTAGAGCCCTTCGGCTTGGCGCAAAGTCACTAGCTATCCCAACAATAGGTTCAGGCGGTGGCAGTAAAACCGTAGGCAGCTAGGCTCAATTAAATAATTAGTAATAAGGACAAATACAATGGCAGTAAAAACCTATACGGCTACAGACCTCATAGAGAACTTAGGTAGTGCAAAAGAGAAGTTCTCTAAGATGGATGCTGACCGTTCTGCTGTACTTGACCGCGCCCGTGAGTGTTCTAAGCTGACGATACCCTCTGTTGTGACAGACGATGGTCATACAGAATCAGATGCTTTAGAAACACCATTTCAAGCTGTTGGAAGTAGGCTAGTACACAATCTAGCAAGTAAACTTATACTTGCTTTACTGCCTCCTAACACTAGCTTCTTTCGCTTACTCCCCAACCCTGACGCTATTGACTTAGCAGAATCACAGCAGGAAGGGGGTAAGGCGGAACTTGAGCGCAATCTAGTAGTCATCGAACAAGAGATGATGAAGCAGATAGAACGAGAAGCAATCCGAGTACCTAGCTTTGAAGCAGTTAAGTCACTCGTTGTAAGTGGTAACTCACTTCTTTACAAAACTGAGGTAGGCTTAAAGGTCTACAAACTAGCTAACTATGTTGTCTCTAGGGACTTCTCTGGTAACCCAATCGAAATTATCTGTAAGGAGATGGTAACTAAAGACACCCTCCCTGACGATGTTAGAGAGAAGCTAGATGACAACAAAGAAGCAGGTTCAGAAGACAATACAAAGGTTACAATCTATACAAGAGCTAGGAAGCGTGAAGGTGTCTGGTATGAGTGGCAGGAAGTTGAAGAAGTATTCGTTGATGGTTCTGACGTAACCTATACTGAAGAAAAAGAACTTCCCTTTATCCCTCTCCGTTGGACTTCGATCAATGGTGAAAACTATGGTCGTGGTTTAGTTGAGCAATACCTTGGAGACTTCCGTTCCCTTGAAGCTCTATCCCAGTTACTTATCGAAGCCTCTGCTGTTATGGCAAGGGTACTCTTTGGTAAGCGAGCAGGTTCAGTCGTTGATGTAGATGACATTAACAACGCTGAGAATGGTATCTGTATCTTAGGTGACTTAGAGAATGACATTACTACCCTTCAAGTGGGTAAGAATGCTGACTTACAAGTTCCTTTGCAGATGGTACAGGATATTACTAGACGACTTGAGCAAGCATTCCTTGTTGCTTCGAGTGCTGCTAGAGACTCCGAGCGTACAACAGCTACAGAGATTCGGTATATGGCAGCAGACTTAGAGAAGTCTCTAGGTGGTGTTTACAGTATCCTCTCTCTTGAGATGCAACGACCATTAGCCTACTTACTTCTAGGACAATCGAAAGCTGACATAGCCTCTTTAGGCATTGAGCTAGTTATTGTAACAGGCGTAGAGGCTCTAGGGCGTAACGTAGAGCTAGATAAGATTAGACAATTTAACCAATTAATTCAAGAGCTAGGTAGTCCTGAAATTATCCTCAGTCGCCTTAATGTTTCAACCTATATAAACCGTATTGCTAACAGTCTATCACTCGATACTACAGACTTAATCAAGACGGAAGAACAGCTACAACAAGAACAACAAGCTGCTCAGGAAGAAGCAATGATGCAACAGGGGCAGGGTGCTTTAATGAACTCAGCAGCTCAAGAAATACCTAAACAACTACTACAACAAGAATAGTAACGGGATACCCCTATTACTTAAAGGAGCTATAAATGACTACTAAATCACTATACCAAGTTAAGCGTGATCAGACAGAAAAGAAAGAAAAGAAGCGATCAAATACTATTACTGACGCTGACTACTTCCTACGCGACAAAGCAGCGGAAGCAAAGCGAGGTAGCCCCAATACTTCTAACATGACTCCCGCAGCCCCACCAGAAGTTAAGAAGGGCAAGGCTAAGGAGGACTGAGTATGTCTGACGAGCAGGTAGTAGATACCCAACAGGAAGTAGCTGTAGAAGCTCCTGTGAGCTCCCCTGAGGAGCTTTCTAACCAAGCAGCGATTGCTAGATACCGTGAGTCACAAAAGCCCTTACAGGAGCGTACAGAAGGTACTCCTGATGGCTTCAATGAAGACGGTACTGTAAAAGAAGACCTAATTGGCGGGAAGTTCAAGTCTCAAGAAGACTTACTGACCGCTTACAAAGAACTTGAGAAGAAGCTAGGGACTCCTAAAGAGGAAGCTCAGACGGAGGATACCCTTAGCCCTCAAGAAGAAGCTCTCGAAGATGCACTTGAGGGTTTCTCAGCAGCCACCTATGAACAAGAGTTTATAGAGCAAGGTGGCCTCTCCGATAAGTCTTACTCTGACCTCGAAGCTAAAGGCTTCTCACGGCAGCAAGTGGATGCGTACATTCAAGGACAGCAAGCTTATGCAGCTTCCTTCAGAAATACGATCTACGAATCTGTTGGTGGCGAGGAGGCTTACGGAGAGTTAATACACTGGGCTTCAGACAATATAGACCAAGATGTAATCAAAGAGTATAATGAAGCGGTAAACACATTAGACCAACCGCGTATATCTCGTACACTTGAATATATGAATCTGAAGAAGCAACAGTCAGCTCCTCGTGAAACTAGAAGGCTTGAGGGGGACGCTCCCGCCTCTGGATTACAACCATTTAGCAATAAGAACGAATGGCAACGGGCAATGACTGACCGCCTATATGGTAAAGATGCTAAGTATACAAACATGGTAGACAAACGCTACTTAGCTGCCCGTAAAAAGGGCAACCTATAACCAGTTAAACTCCTTGGGGATATTTAAACTCCTTTAGTCCCCTTGGGGTTTCTTAATTAAAAGAGTACTCCCTCCAATGCTTGTATTTATTAGTATTCTGTAAGCCCAACACCAGAGAGATGCGTCTTGAAGGTAAGGACAACTTAAAGATGAAAACCAAATAAAAGCAATAGAGATTTACGAAATACATAAATCACAAACATTTGAGGTAACAAAAAATGGCTTTAACAGTTAACAACATTGGTAGCAACTCATCAACCCGTGGCGTACCTACAAACATGGACAACGCTCTTGAAATCTACTACGGCTCGGTGCTAACTGCATTTGACCACAAGCAGGTCTTTCTTGATCTTGTAACCGTAAAAACAATCGAGCATGGTAGTTCTACATCTATCCCCGTGATCGGTCAAGCGTCTGACGCAGATACCAACACGCATGTCCCCGGCACTGAGCTTACAATGTCAGCGATTCCCGTTAAGGAACGTGTTATTAACATTGATGCACTTGAGTATTATGCTCTGGCTGTTGATAAGTTTGAAGAAAAGGTACTTCACTTCGAGACTCGTGGTGAATTGGCAAAGCAAGCAGGTGAAGCACTAGCTGTCAAGATTGACAAAGCTGTTTCTAATGCTATTTTGACAGCTTCTCAGACCTCTGGTACAATCGGTGGTGAAGCGGTTCAGGCAGATGGCTCTGAAGTAAACAACGATGCTATCGACTCAGGCACAACTGCTAAAGAAAAGGGCGATGCTCTGATCTCTGCTGTATTTGAAGCTGCTGCTATTATGGAAGGTAAAGACGTAACTGGTGAGAAATACCTAGTTGTAAGTCCTCTTACTTACTCATACCTAGCACAGTCCGATGCAGTAAACAAGGACATCACCTCTGGCGACAATGGTGGTATCAACAAAGGCACAGTAATGGAAGTTGCAGGTATTCGTATCTACAAGTCCAACTTTATGCCTACTGTTGCAGCAGGTCAGACTTCTATTGGTGTGAACATTGGTCAACCTAACACTCATTATATTCATGCACTTCTATTCACCTCTGAAGCTGTTGCTGTTGCTAAGTTGATGGACCTTACTTCTGAAGTAAACTACATCCCTGAGCAGTTAGCTACTTTGATGACCACATACTACTCTTACGGCCTCGGTGTTCTGAAGCCCGCAGCGGCATGTGTAATCACTGGCGGTAGCACTGGTGTAGCAGCAGTATAATCTCCACTCCTACTTGGAGGCCTTCGGGCCTCCTTGTCTTTATACTTGTAGTCATTAAGTATCGGAGTGTCTACAAATATAACGATAAGGAATAAATAAAATGACAGTAATTGACGCAGTAAACAGGATGCTTCGATATATCGGAGAACTACCAATCCCCGTTGACCCAGAAAGCCCCGCTAGTCCAACCATTGATAGCTTACCAGAGGGGCATGAGGCTAGACAGGCACGAACCATTCTTGAGGAAACACTACGAGAAGAACAAGAAACTAAGTGGTGGTTTAATACCTTTGAGATGACATTCATTCCTGACACAGATGGATACATAACACTTCCATTTAACGTAGTTGCTTTTGAGAACAACGACTACTTTAGAGAAGGTGGTAACTTGTACAAACGCTCGCCTCTCACAAGTAAATTTACTAGCCCCTTGAAGCTGACAGTACGCTTAGAGATCGGCTTTGATAACATCCCAGACGTATTCCGTACCTATGTGGTATTAACAGCAGCTAAACACTTGCATGTATACCTTAATGGTGACGAGACTACTCAAAGAGAACTAGATAATAAAGTGAACTTACATCGAATTAACGTAGAGCGTGAGCACTTGAAGCAATCTAAATTTAACTTAATTAAGGGTACTCGCCTAATCGACAGGGGTTCTAACCCTAGCGCATTAGCTTAGGAGGCTTAAATGGCAAAGATCAATAAGGTATACCCTGCATTCTTTAATGGGGTATCCCAACAGACCCCTGAGTTTGTTCTGGATAGCCAGTGTAAGGACATGGTAAACTGTGTTCCTGACATTGTAACAGGACTTACGAAGCGTCCCCCAGTAAAGCATACAAAGACTTTTAATACCGCAGAGGGCCATGCAGACTTTGCTAATTACTCAGTATTCCATACCTATGATCGTGGTGAGGATGCTGAAGAATACTTCTTCGTAGATACCCAAGATACTAGCAATCCCGTCCGAGCTTTTAATAGAGCAGGGAACGAGATGACAATTACCTATGACCCTACTGATGAAGCAGAGATTAAGACGTATTTAAACTTAGGTAACTTGCGAGGCTTAACGGTTCAAGACAGAACTTGGATGTTCTCAAAGAATGCTGTAGTTGGCTTAGATGCTTCAGCTACTTCTCCACTTGCTGCGGAATACAAAAAGACAGCTTACTACTGGCTTAAAAGAGGTAGTGGTGATAGGTACAACCCATTTAACTATGCTGTGTATCTAAATAGTAGAACTTTTGAAGTAGCACCTCCTAAGCCTAGCTCTGATGACCCAGACCCAGAAGCAGGAGCAGAAGACTCCACAAAGGCAGCAGAGATTCTAGCTAATAGAATTAACACAGGCTTAACGGATGTAAGCACAAAGAGATACGATGTAGCAAGTGATGGTAGTACTACTCCCTATAATGCAAGCGAGTATATAGGAGAAGACAAGACAGGCGTAACTGTTACAACTAATAACAGGGATGCTACAATCTCAAGTGTAGTTTATACAAGCGGTACAGGTATCCTAACATTTACTGTAACCGTAGCTGATAACGGAGTAGCAAGCGATACAACCGAAGTTAGTGTTGTAATTGCAGAGATTATTGCTTCTGACTTTACAGCTACAGTCCGTGGCTCACTCTTAGAGATTGTACATAATACACCAAATACAGACTTCACATTCAGCTCTTGGGACTCTTGGGGTAACCAAGCCTCTGAGGGATGGAAAGGAAGCGTAAACAAGCTTACAGACTTACCGAAGGATATGCCTTTTGATAACGTCTATGTTGAGATTATAGGAACTGGTGATAATACAGCTACTAACTACTTTGTTAAGTGGAATGGCTCTGCTTGGGAAGAATGCTTAGACCCTACAGCAGATCGTGGACAGCTCTCGAATATGCCAGTAAAGCTTGACCGTTCTTTTATAACAGAAGGGACTGATATAGCAACCTTTACTTTTAATCTTGTAGATTGGTCGTTACCTAGAGTAGGCAATGAGGACAACAACCCCGACCCTTCCTTCGTAGGCAAGACAGTCCAAGATTTGTTCTTCTATAAGAATAGATTAGGACTAGCTTCTGAGGATGGAGTATCGCTTACAGAAACAGCTAACTATACAAATTGGTATGTCTCAACGGCTACTGACATTTTAGATACCGATGTAATTGACATTACTCTATCTTCTACTCAGGCCAGTAAGATATACTATGCAAAACCTTTTAACAATTCACTTTATATGTTCACTAAGTATGCTCAGTATGAACTGACGCATGAGGGTTCTTTTGGCCCTGCTACTGTGTCTTTAAACAATACTACAAACTATCCGATGGCGGTAGAGGTAGAACCTGTTGTTGTTAATAACAGCTTATACTTCATATCCAATACCGATAACCGACAGCAACTTAGAGAGTATGTAAAGACCCAGAACTTAAACGTCAAAGGTATTGACTTAAATATTGGAACACCTACCTACCTCGAAAAGCCTATTAAATACTTAGTGGCTAACGGTGTACTAGGGTATGTCCTTTGTTGTACCGATGATAGCACTGTATATCTTTACAACTATAAAGAGGATGGTGAGGAGCGCATACAATCAGCTTGGAATAAATGGGAGACTCTTTCAGGAGTTACCGTAACAGCTAATAAGTATGAGTATCATAATATCGAGTCTAAGGTTCTAGTATTCGTACAGACCCCTGAGGGCTTTAGATACCACCAACTTCAATTAGATTACAATATAGCAAATAGTAATGTAGACACCTCCTCAGATGGTACTACAGAAACAGAGTATCCTTATGAAGCCAAAATAGTCTTACCTGACTACTACCCAAAGGTAACTGAGATCAAGACCCCTCTCAATAAAGTCCTCATTAAGAAGATTACTATTGAAGGCTCAGGTAGCTTTGATGCTGAGGTTTACAGAAAGGATTATAACACAACTTACGCAAAGTCGCACTTACGAGCATTAAGAGATTTAGATTTACATATTGCCTCAAAGGTAGGTAATGTAACTATAACTCTTAAAGACTCCACAGCAGATGACTTTGTAATATCTTCTGTAGTGCTTGAAGGTTTATTTAACACTACATCACGCGAAATGAGATAGAGGACTATTATGGAAACTCCCGCCAGATTTACCTTTGACGGACTCACAGGGGCTACAACAGTATTCCCTATTGCAGCCGAAATAAAAGGCGACAACTACTGTAGAGTAGAATTAGACGATGTTATTGTTGATGACAGGTCTAAGTATGACATCGTAAACAACTCGATTGTATTTACGTCAGCAACAGAGGTATCTGGTGTATCCAAAGTCTCTGTTCTAGTTGTACAATCTGAAGAAGCTATTGGACAGCTTACAATTACTAACAACATTGATACTGTAGCAACAAACATTGATGACATTAATACAGTAGGTTTAAGTATTGCGAATGTTAATGCAGTCGGAACTAGTATTGCTAACGTCAATACAGTGGCTAATACCACAAACCTTGCTAATGTAAATATTGTTGGTCCTGCTATTGCGAATGTGAATGCGGTTGGGGATAGTATTGCTAATGTTAATACTGTAGTACCTAGTCTTACTAACGTAGCAACTGTAGCCACTAACATTGCCAATGTAAACATTGTAGCCCCCGATATTGCGAAGGTTAATACGGTATCTGGGAGTATTGCTAACGTCAATACAGTAGCTAATACCACAAACCTTGCTAATGTAACAACGGTAAGCGGTAGTATTGCCAATGTAAATATTGTAGCCCCTGACATTGCCAAAGTCAATACGGTATCTGGTAGTATTGCTAGTGTTAATACAGTGGCGAATGCTACAAACCTAGCTAATGTGACGACCGTAAGTGGGAGTATTGCCAATGTAAACGCTACAGGTGGTAGTATTACTAACGTAAACAAAGTCGGAGCTGACATTGCTAACGTCAATACGGTGGCTTCTGCTCCTAACTTAGCTAATGTAGCTACCGTAAGTGGAAGCATTGCCAATGTTAATAATGTTGGTGGTAGTATTTCCAATGTAAACACTGTAGCCCCTAGTCTTACCAATGTAGCCACAGTAGCAACGGGGATTACTAACGTCAATACAGTGGCAGGTAGTATTACCAATGTAAACGCCACAGGCGGTAGTATTTCCAATGTAAATAAAGTAGCTACCGATATTGCCAATGTAAATATTGTAGCCCCTGATATTATTAAGGTGCGGGTAGTAGGCGTAGACATCGTTAAAGTTAATACGGTAGCTGATAGTATTACCAAAGTAAACAATGTATCAGATAATATTGCTAACGTAAATATCGTTGGCCCTGCTATTGCAAATGTCAATGCTACAGGTGGAAGTATTGCTAATGTCAATACAGTAGCGACTAACTTAACAAATATAAATACAGTAGCTTCTGATATTGCTAACGTAAATACTGTTGCAGGTATCAATACAGTTTTAGTATCACAGAATGCAGCCACAGCTTCTACAGCAGCAACAAACGCATCTAACTCAGCTTCGGCTGCTGCTACTTCAGCGTCAGTCGCTTCTAGTGCTGCTGCTATTGCTGCATCCACGGCTGCTTCGGAAGCAGTATCACAGATCAACATTATTGGTTTTTATGCTAACTATGGCTTAATAACTGATGCAGTTGGAACGTCAACAGATTATGGGAGTCTCACATAAT